>Ga0066636_10000187_pt1 | contig 31567 bp, 26 predicted proteins | sample CryGeyCG2014_080_2_FD_62736 | JGI IMG/M metagenome (GOLD analysis project Ga0066636, IMG submission 62736) | Groundwater microbial communities from aquifer - Crystal Geyser CG07_land_8/20/14_0.80 | ecosystem: Environmental > Aquatic > Deep subsurface > Groundwater | place: USA: Utah: Grand...
GGACGTATGGCATAATAAGCCAATTCAGAATAGATGAAAATCGTGCGGATGGACCTAAGTACATATTTACATTGATCGAAGAACCTAAACACGAAAGCGTCCAATTATCTTGACACTACTCTTGTTTCGAAAAACTTGACAAAAATAAAGCAGTTGTATATAATTAAATAAATTGAAATAGAGGTTGCATATGAAAAAAACAAGTATTTTTCTGATACTTTTAACTGTAGTCCTTGTTTCAATTTCGGCATGCTACGGTAAGAATTCCAAATCTAAAAAAACCGAGGCTTCAAAAGCAACCGCTGCCCCGGCCACGCAAGCAGCTTCTGCCCCGGCCACGCAAGAGACATCCCCTGAATCCGAGCCTGCCGGAGAATTTTTCGGGGTGCCGGTTCCTAAATCAAATTACTACTTTGTAATGAGAACTGTCTTAACATTCGGAACGCCTTGGGGCGTAGTACCGTCCAACATTAAAGAATTAGAAACTCGCATTTGGGATGACCTTCTCCTTTCCTACGAGGCCTTCCGACGCAATATTAAGGTAGAGAACCAAGAGCTGGAATCAGAAATAGAAAAAACTTTAAGCGCTGAAAAAGTCTCCTTTGACTGGAAAAAAGATAAGGATGCATACGAAAAATGGTCAAAAGAAAAAATGGGCATACCCGTTGAATTCTTTGAAAATCAGCTGCGGCATCTTCTTCAGCTGCGGAAACTGTACCAACAGATCATTGATGACGCTAATCCCCCGGTTCAAGAAAATGATATGTATCAGAAATTTCTTAACGAATACAATACTCTGTCCCTCGAGCTTGTTCAGTTCGATGACCTTGCGTCGGCCCAGGAGTTTTATGAAAAGGCAAAGAAGGACAAGAACTTCTGGAATATGGAATCTGAAAAAGACAAGCAAAAAGAAAGAAAAGATAGCCGCTTCAGGCAGCCCGGCTTCGTGTCTTTGGAATTCCTTATTGACATGTGGAAATTCCCGAAAGACGCACTTTATGAAATGTTGAAAATGGAAGTCGGTTCTATATACCCTCCCCAACCGATTTATAAAGGATACGGCGTTTTTAAAGTTCTAGAGATCCGAAAGGCTGACGAAACTGAATTCCCGAAAAGGCGCGAATACTACCGCACCCAGATCCTGCAACGTAATAAATGGCGAGAATTCTCAAAATGGCTTAAAGACCTTAAAAAAGAGTCAAACCTGAAAGTATACATTCATCCACCTGAAAATTTATTCAAAAATATCAAAACCCAATAATCCCGACTCTTACTCACCCATTCCAATCTTTATAAGCCTAAAAGCATTCTGCTTTTTTCCTTGTATTTTCATATAATCTCATTATAATTATATCATATAGAAAATCCCGCAGGAGGTAAAGGTGATGCCCAAAATAAAGATATTGATCATAGCGCTTATCTTGCTCCTCTCCTCTGGAGCCTGGGCCGAAAGCGCCGAAAATTATCTCAAGCAAGGCCATATTTATTTAAAGTCGCGTAATTATTCCAAGGCCGAAGAATTATACAAAAAGGCTATCGAAACTAATCCCAAATATTTTGATGCCTATGTCGCCCTAGGCCTGGTTTATGCCTCAAAAAAAGAAGATGATAAGGCCATAGAGGCCTATCAAAAGGCCCTAGAGATAAATCTCAGCCCTGAGGGATTCTACAAATTAAGCCTTGTTTACACTGCTAAAAAAAAATACGACAAGTCTATCGAATGCCTGAAAAAAGCCGTTGAACTCAATCCGAAATATACAGCGGCTTACCTCCAGCTAGCTTCCATATATGTAATAAAAGAAGATTTTGATAGCGCTATAGAATGGTACAAAAAATCAGCTGATGTCATGCCTAATGCTACCGCATATCATAGATTAGGCCTCATCTACGCCGGCAAAGAAAACTATAACGCGGCTGTTAAATGCTATACCAATGCTATAAAGCTTAACCCGAATTATACCCAAGCTTATCTTTGGCTGGGTCAAGCCTATTATAATACTGGAGACACGGCATCCGCTTTAAAGCAAGTTGTCAAATTGCGTGAGTTGCGAAAATATGATCTCGCCTTTGGGCTGGAGAAGTGGATAAAAGAAAAGGGCGCGCAGGCCCAAAAAAAACAGGATAAGTCAAAAAAGAGGTAGCATGCCCATGGAAAAAAAAGATTTAAAATTGATAGTGCAAATACCGTGCTTGAACGAAGAAAATACCCTGCCTATAACTCTACGGGATATCCCCAGACAGATAGAAGGCATTTCAAAAGTCGAAATACTGGTAATTGACGACGGCTCAACCGACAGAACCGGTGAAGTGGCAAAGGCCTGCGGCGTAGAGCATATTATAAGGTTCGCAAAAACACGCGGCTTGGCCAGGGCATTTGACGCCGGCATAGATGCAGCCCTGAAATTGGGTGCCGATATAGTTGTGAATACAGACGCCGATAACCAATATAGAGGCGAAGATATAGCCAAATTGGTAAAGCCGATCCTGGAAAGGCGCGCTGATATAGTGGTCGGGTGCAGGGATATTGATAATATAAAACATTTTTCGCTTTTAAAAAAGAAGCTGCAGAAATTAGGAAGCTGGGTAGTCCGCCAAATTTCAGGCACAAGCATGCCGGACGCAACCACGGGCTTCAGGGCTTACGATAAAAGGGCGCTTCTCGAAATAAATATTGTCTCGAATTTCAGCTATACCCTTGAAACTATAATAGAGGCGGGAAATAAAAATTTGGCCATCGCTACGGTATTTGTAAGGGTTAACGAACCTTTGAGAAAATCCAGATTATTTAAAAATTCATTCCAATATATAATCAAGTCTGCCGGAACAATACTACGGATCTACACAATGTATGAAGCCCTGAAGGTGTTTCTTGCGATCGGCCTTGCGATATTTTCAGGAGGGTTTATCATATTTTTACGCTATATTTATTTTTACATCTTCAATTTAAACCCTGCCGGTCACGTCCAGTCCTTGATTTTTGCCACAGTTCTCTTATTACTGGGATTTCAGATCATGGTATTTGGGTTCGTTGCGGATCTAATCTCATCAAACCGAAAACTATTGGAAGACGCGCTCGTAAAAGTAAAAAAAATAGAATTAAGTAATATGAAAAGAGATTGATCACGACTTGTTCTCTCCTCTTCCCTTAATTTATACGCGAGGAATTGAGTGAAAATTTGTTATTTTGGCACATATGACAAAAAAAGGCCGCGGAATCGCATTATAATCGAGGGATTAAGAAAAAATGGCATCGAAGTGATCGAATGCCATTTTTCCGTATGGGGAAACATCGAAGATAAAAGCCAGGTGCGCTCCGTTCTCGCTAAGTTAAAAATATGCTTCAAATTCATCATAAGCCATATAGTTTTAAGTTTCAAATACATGGGGACTCGCGAGCATGATGCTATTTTAGTCGGATATATGGGTCATTTCGACATGTTTATAGCCAAGCCTTTGGCTATGATCCGGCGTAAAAGAGTCTATTTTGACGCATTCCTATCATTATACGACACAATAGTTTTTGATCGGAAACTTATCAAAAAACAAAATCCTCTATCCGGGCTCTTATATTTTATTGATAAAACATCCTGCCGGTTGGCCGATAAAGTATTCTTGGACACAAACGCGCAAATCAACTACTTTGCTCAAACTTTTAAATTGAAAAAAGATAAATTCCGCAGGATTTTTATAGGCGGAGACGAAAACCTGTTTTATCCGAAAAGTAGCGCAGAAACTAGCGAGCAGCAGGAAAAATTTTTCAATGTACTATTCTACGGGCAGTTCACACCTCTACATGGCGTTCGATATATTATAAAGGCCGCGCAAATACTCGCAAGAGAAAAAGACATCAAGTTCACATTTATAGGCCAAGGCCAGGAATACGCCAAAATGAAAAACATGGCTCGAGAACTAGGCTTAACGAACATTACCTGGCTTGGCTGGATAAGACATGAAGAAATTTTGGACTATATAGCTGCCTCCGAGGTATGTTTGGGAATATTCGGAGACACTGAGAAGGCCTCAAGGGTTATCCCGAATAAGGCATTTGAAATAATCGCATCAAAGAAGCCTCTCGTCACGGGTGACTCACAAGCCTCGAGAGAACTTTTCACGGATAAAAAAGATGCTGTTTTTTGCGCAATGGCCGATCCTGAATCAATAGCTCGATCGATTTTATTATTAAAAAATGACATCTCTCTAAGGAATGGAGTTGCGGAAAAGGGGTATGAACTGTTTATCCAGAAATGCAGCATTAAAAAAACTGGCGAACAGACGCTATCGGCTATCCTTAAATAAATATGAAAACCTTATTTTTTCTTAAATACGGCATGGACCAGGCAAGCTCACGAGTCAGGGGATTCTATATGGCAGATGAGCTTCGCAAGAAAGGCATCGATTGCGATATTGCGCACGGCTTGCTTAAATACCTAAGCTCCCCTCTTAAATTATCGTCATACGAAATGGTTTATTTTCAAAAATGCTATTTGGATATTGATATTTATCTTAATAAGCTTGCCGGGGTAAGAAACGCGAAAACTATATTTGACATTGACGACGCGCCGTTCGGGGTAAAGGGAAATCTTAGAAAAGAAAAACTTGCATCCGAAATGATGAAAAATTCTTCTGCGGTTACTGTCGGCAGCCGAAAACTAAAAGACTTCGCGCAAAAGTTCAATAAAAATGTTTACCACATACCGACTTCTATAAACTTGGACTATTACAAGCCGGTAGGAAAAACTTCAGAGAGCGGCTACATAACACTGGGATGGATAGGATATGGCATTAATTACAAAACTGACCTGCAAATGCTTATCGCGCCCCTGGAGAATCTCGGTAAAAAATACGATATAAAGCTTATAATCATAGGCGCTTTCGGCCAGCGAGAGATCTATGAAGGTTTCGGCAGAATGAAAAATATCAAGCTTGAAATCATAGATTCACTAAACTGGGCGGACCCATTGGCAGTCCCCTCGAGCATCTCGCGTTTTGATATCGGGCTCTATCCGTTGCTTGATACCCCTTACAATCAATATAAATGCGGATTTAAGGCGTTGGAGTATATGGCCATGGAAGTGCCGGTAGTTGCGAGCCCTGCGGGAGAGAATAAATTTTTAATCGAAAGTGAGAAAGACGGGCTTTTCGCCTCAACCAAAAACGACTGGGAAAGTTCTATTTCACGCCTTATAGAAAACAAAAATACCCGTGAAAATCTGAAGAAGGCAGGAAGAAAAAAAATCGAAGATAACTATTCGACCCGGGCTTCAGCTGATAAATTACTGAAAATTTTCGAAGAAACAAAATGAAAATAAAACCCATATTTTTTGTATTGCTTTTTGTTTCTATTGTTTATATCTTGACCGCGTCTAACACGCCTCCCCAGACCGACGGCGGCTGCTATACGACACTGGCCAGATCCCTGGCCAGCGGGCACGGATACAGGCAATATCCTCTTTCCAATGAGCCGCACACAAAATATCCGTATCTCTACCCCATATTGATCGCGCCACTGCAGAAATTCTTCCCGGCGGATTTTTATCTTCTCTATGTTCTTAACGCCTTATTTACAATATTATCTGCGTATCTAGTATTTTTTATATTTAAATCACTTTTTTCCGAAAAATTAGCAACGCTATTAACCTTTGTCGTTTCGCTGAACGCCTATACCTTTGTGCAATATGTGCATAAGGCAAGGCCCGAGGCACTGTATACCCTCGCATCGCTATTAGCGATTGTTTTAATCGAAAAATACGTAGTAACCAGGGCAAATAGATTTTTATTCCTGTCTGCCCTGGCAATATCCGGGGCCTGCTACAGCAAGCAAATAGGGTTTACGCTCATAATATCAGGGATTATTTACCTGCTTTATCATAAGAACTGGAAGGCTGCTTTAACGTTAGGGCTCGTAAGCACTCTTTTAATTTCGCCGTGGTGGCATAGGGTGTTAACGCAAACGCCTTCCGCCGTTCCGCCATCTGATCTAAATATACCTAATCAGGAAAGGTGGTATAGTTCTTTTGCCGCATTTTTTGAGCATTGTTCGTCCTGGGCCCACTGGGTCGTCTTTCCCACCTTCTTTTCTTTCTTTCGCTTTGTCAAGAACGCGACGCTTGAAAATACGACAAACCTAGGAGTTATAAAAAATATAATTACCTTTGCGATATGTATCCCGACCGGCATCGGCTTTTTTTTCCATTTAAGACAAAGACGATATTTTTTTGATTTTTATGTGCCAATCTACTTAATGATAATCACTGTTTCGGGTAATTATATGGCTTACCGCCTCCTCTACCCTATTGTTCCATTTTTATTTTATTATTTGATAACTGGGACAAATGTAACTTTTGGACAACTCAGCAGATCTTTTTCGATTGTCTCGGGCTGGAAAATTTCATTCAAACTTCTAAAAATCGTTCTTTTGTGTCTGGTTGTTTACTCTGCCCTGCTTCAGAATTTTCACCAGATCTACTGGCAGAGAACCGGGCGTCTCACCAGGCCCTGGAACGCATATTTTGAGGCAGCAAAATGGGTAAGAAGCAACCTGCCTGATAATGCGGTTGTGATGTGCCAGATGGCTAACAATTTTTATCTGGTCGCAAATCGCATATCAGTCGACCCGCCTTTAACGATGTACACGGACGAAACATACAGAAAACTGTTCATGGGGCTAATAAATGATCTTAACGTAAGGTATGTCGTCGTAACTGTGCCATCTTTCGCCTCTGCCGATATGTATGGTAAAAATTACATGCTCCCTGTTGTAGAAAAAGGCAAGTTCAAACTTTTAACTGTTATTAAAAAGTTCGGGGGTGAGGCAAGGGTGTATGAGGTAAAAATATGAAAGTGCTAATGGTTATCGACCGGTATATCCCTATCTGGGGAGGCGCTGAAAACCAGCTCAGGCAGCTCATAGCACCATTGGTCAATATGGGCTGCGAAATCAGTGTTGTAACCAGGCGCTGGAAGCGTAATATGAGGAGAGATGATTTTGTGGACGGCATACCGGTACATAGGGTAGGCTTACCCGGGACTAACGCCTTCTCAACCCTGATTTACACAATATCTTTAGTCCTATATCTAATAAAAAAAGGTAAAACAGCCAACGTGATCCATACTCATGGCGCCGCTGCCTTAGGTGCGGTAGGCAGCTTGTGCGCCCGTATTACCAGGACAAGCAATATAGCCCTGATAGGGACGGCCGGCCGTATTACAAAACTTAATAAAAACATAATCGGGCGCATGATCTTGGAACTGTTTAAAAAATCGGATGCCATAATATGTTTAAGCAATGAAATAGGCAAAGAACTCGAAGATATAGGCGCCTCATCTCATCGCATATTTCGCATAGGAAACGCCGTTGATGCGGAACGTTTCCGCCCTCTAAACGAGGATGAAAGACGATCCTGGAGAGTGCGGCGAGGTTTTGGACCAAAAGACCCGATTATTGTTTTCTCGGGACGTCTCGTTTATAGGAAAGGTTTGGATATGCTCTTGGCTGCCTGGCCAAAAATAACGGCTTCTCATTCAAGCGCACACTTGATCATTTTGGGCAGCGGTAAAAATCAGCCTGACACCATTGAAGAGGAAATGCGGCAAAAGGTCATAAAAGACGGGATAATCAATGCCACATTTGAGGGCGAAGTAAGCTCGGCCGACTCTTATTTCGGGATAGCCGACATCCTAGCCCTTCCTTCCAGGAAAGAAGGGCTTCCTAATGTATTATTGGAAGCTATGTCTTCAGAGCTTGCCTCGGTGTGTTTTCGTATAGGGGGAGTTACTGATCTTATAGAAAATGGCCAGACGGGCTTATTAGTTCCGGCCGGGGATATTGTTGCCTTTTCTAATGCAATTATTAACTTGCTTGATGACCAGATAAAACGTAAAATAATCGGTAAGCAGGCAAGGCATTATGTGGCTACGCGTCACAGACTTGAGCAGATCGCAGGTGAGTATTTCACTGTTTACGGCCTAATACAACCTAAAAGAGGGTAATAACTATGGAGCGGACAAAACTCAAAACAGTTTACGAACCGGATAAGTTCATTAAAATGGGGTTTTTTACTAGCTGGAAAGCAATGGCTTCCAATTTATGGTCCAGTCGAGAGCTGATCTGGAGGCTATTTTTACGTGACTTCAACGCCAAATATAGACAATCGCTGCTCGGCGTATCGTGGGCAATATTAAATCCCCTGATCACTGTTGCTATCTTTATCTTTTTGCGGAAATCTGGAATTTTTAGGATCGAAGCAACCGCGCTCCCCTACCCGCTGTTTGCATTGATCGGAATATCTCTTTATGGCATTTTTGCAACCGGTCTTTCGGGGTGCGCGAACAGCATCAGCGGCGCCGGATCTATGGTCGTTAAGATCAATTTTCCGAAAATAAGCCTTGTTATAGCCTCTATGGGGCAGTCAATAGTGGATTTTTTGGTTCGCTTTTTAGTGATAATCGCGCTTTTGATTATTTATGGTATAATGCCGAAATTTTCTATCATATTCCTCCTCTTTGCCATAATTCCTATTATTTTGTTCACGTTAGCAATAGGCCTTATGATTGCGCTGCTTGCAGGCGTATTCAGGGATATACTTCACTTGGTGCCGTTTCTTACGACACTGTTCCTCTTTCTCGTTCCGGCCCTCTACCCTGCCCCGCAAAGCGGCGGGCTTGCCGCTTTAAACAGGTGGAATCCGCTGAGCCATTTAATAATCGGATCCCGAAGAATTATAATCGGGGCAAATCCGTTCAACTCGGACGGATTCATATTAGCGATCATACTATCACTATTAATTTTTCTCATATCATGGAGGGTTTTCTTTTTATCAGAGACTAAAATTGCGGAGAGGGTATGATAAATGACACAAATATAAAAATAGACGGGGTCTCTAAAAAATATTGCCTGAGCTTAAGGCAGACTATGGCCTATGGCATTCGGGACGTGCTAAAAAATGCCGCCGGACTTCCTTCCGCCTCGCAAATGCTCCGCAAGGGTGAGTTCTGGGCATTGGATAATGTGTATTTTGAAGTAAAGAAGGGGGAGACGATCGGCATCATAGGCGCAAACGGTTCAGGAAAAACTACGCTTCTGAAATTGCTTAACGGCATTTTTATGCCGGACAAGGGACGTATAGAGATCGAAGGCCGCGTAGGAGCCTTGATCGAATTGGGGGCCGGCTTTCACCCTCTCCTGACTGGCAGGGAGAATATATATGTTAACGGCGCCATCTATGGTATGAGCAAGAAGGAAATTGATAAACAATTCGATGCGATCGTAAATTTTGCAGAAATCGGGGATTTTATCGATGCGCCTGTAAAACACTACAGTTCAGGCATGTACGTGCGGTTAGGGTTTGCTGTCGCGGTTCATTGCGAACCTGACATTTTATTGATCGATGAGGTGCTCGCTGTCGGAGATGAGAACTTTCAAAATAAGTGCTTTAACAAAATTGGCGAACTCAGAAAAAAAGGCGTAACTACCATATTTGTCTCGCATAATATGCATCACATCTCCGCGATTACCGAACATGTCGTCCTGCTTGCAAAAGGCACCAGCAGATACTTTAACAATACTCCGGAAGCGATCAGGGAATACTCGAAGACGTTCAATCAAAAAGAAAGTACTGATATCGAAAAGATCTGCAGCGGCGACAAAGAGATCTCATTCTTCGATGTTGAAATCAGTAAAAGAAAACTCTCTCCGGGGGATTCGTTTCCCGTTATTATGAATTATACGGCGCTCGAAGATCTTCCTGATGTAGAGGTCTTCGCCAGCATCTGGAAGCAGGGCGAAACAAGGCTTTATTACAGGGCTAGCAATAAGGCGTACGGCAGGAAGATAGACTTGCAAAAAGGCACTCATAAGTTAAAAATTGAGATTAATGACATACCTGTCAGCGGTTCCTTCGCAAGGATAGTGATCGATATTTACACAAAAAATACGGAGAAAAAAATTTTTTGGTGGCGGATCCCTGTTGAGTTCGATACTACCCCCTACTCAACAGGCGACAACTTTCTTAAGACGAGCTTTGAAACCATACCCTAAACGATGAAAAAACTCTTTCGAACGCTATTCCGCAAAACCAGGCTTCACGACTGCCCGCTTAATAAAATAGCGTATATCCGCTATACGATGACGTGGCGGTGCGATTCCAGGTGCGTGTCATGCAATATCTGGAAAATGAAGACATCTCCTGAGGAAGAATTGACGCCACGCGACATCGAAAAACTCGCGGAAAGCAGGCTCCTCTCCGATGTCGAAGAAGTTGTTTTAAGCGGCGGCGAACCTACCCTGCGCGATGATTTTCCTGAAATCGTTCTTGCCTTTCATAAAAATCTTAAAAAGGCAGAGTTTAATATCACCCTGAACGGAAATCACCCGGATAGGGCTTATAATCTCTTTAAAAAAATAAAGGAACAGGCCCCGGATTTTATGTGGGCCTCTGTAAACGTAAGCCTGAACGGACCCGAAGAAATTCACGATGCCAGCAGGGGCGTAGCCGGCAGTTTTAAAAATGCTGTAAGAACTGCGGAGCTTTTAAAAGAATTTGCCCGGAAAGTAGATTTCAGCTTTACGTTTCTTAAAAATAACGTCGAATACTTTAAATGGGTGCAGGATTTTGCCAAGACCAAGGGGATGAACGCCCACATCTGCTGGACCGTGATGAATGACCGATTCAATACCGTCGAAGAGGATCTGGTATTCCGGAATAACCCGAAATTGGTAAGCGTCCTTGAGGATTTTGCCGGAATAAAAAATATTGCATGGGGCAGCGACATAGCGCTAGATTTTTTCAAATATAGATACAATTTAAAATGGGCATACTTATATGATTCCATACTGAACGAAAGAATAATACCATGCCGCGCCTGCAAAACCCTTTTTCATCTCGACCCCTATGGAAATGTATACCCATGTAACTTTAACTTGTCAGACGATAGGATCCTGGGAAACATCAAAGAAGAAAAATTTGATGACTTGTGGAAACGCATTCCCAAAAAAATATTATATGAGATCGCAACCGGGGCGTGCATGTATCCGAACGGCGTATGCGGGGATTCCGACCTTAACAGAAGCGTACTCCAGGCAGATACGCCTGTTTTTAAATGGTTTACTGAAAAAAGAAAACATAATAAGAAACTGATCGAAATAGAAAAGGCACCATAAATTATGGCTGAGCGGGCATACCCGGAAGCGCCGGAATATACCGAGAGAACAAAACATTACTATTCGTTCATAAAACGGTATGGATTCGGAAAAAAATATACCAAGAATAAAATAGTGCTGGATGTTCCCTGCGGGTCAGGCTGGGGAATGTCGCTTATTGATAATACCGCCAAGATCTACGGGTTGGATTACTCAAGCGATGCGCTTACCTACGGAAAAGAACATTTTAAAGGGGTATACATCAGGGCCGTTATGGACGCGTTGCCCTTCCGCAAAGACACCTTCGATATCGCTCTATGCTTTGAGGGCCTAGAGCATATCTCAAAAGACCAGGGCCAAGCGTTCCTGCGAGAGATAAAGTCTGTTGTGAAAAAAGATTGTCTTATCGTCGGTTCGGTCCCGATCCTTGACAGACGCGGCAGAGATACCGGAAACCCATTTCACAAATTTGAGTACCCCGAAGACTATTTAAAAAAAACGCTGCAAGCGAGTTTTAAAGTCCTGAAATATATCCGCAAGAAAGGGGCTGACGGCCCCCTCGTGTATTTTGTGTTAAAAAATGTAAAATAAATATATGAATACCGCAAATAAAGCAAGATGTGTGAGCGTCCTCATGAGTGTTTATAACGGGGAAAAATATCTGCGAGAATCATTGACGAGCATTTACAATCAGGCATTCCAGGATTTCGAATTTATCATCATCGACGATTGCAGCAGTGATAATACACCGCGTATAATCCGTGAATACAAAGATTCAAGAACTGTCATATATAGAAACCTAAGCAATATGGGTTCTACAAAATCATTGAATATCGGGCTCGGATTATGCAAAGGCAGATACGTTGCCAGGATGGATGCCGATGATATATCACACCCCGAGCGCCTCGGAAAACAAGTGAAATTCCTAGATTCGCATAAGGCCTGCCTGGTAGTAGGCGTATGGGCTCGGGTCATTGACGAAAATGGTAAACAATACGATACATTTAAATACCCTCAAAATTTTTCAGAAATAAAAAAAGTCCTAATGACGCTAAACCCTATTGTGCACGGCGCTATCATGGCACGGAGAGGAGCCATCATAAGGTGCGGTGGTTACAATGAAAAGTTTATCTACGCCCAGGATTACGACTTATGGCTAAGGCTGTCCGAACTGGGCCAGCTGCAAAACATCCCCGAAGAACTCTATTCCTTGCGGTTCTGGCCGGGCTGCGCTTCTGTCGCGCATGTAAAGACTCAGAACGAATACGTTGCAATGGCGCGGGGTGATGCAATTTTGCGCAGAAAGCAACATCTAAAACAGTTTATTAAAAAAATATTTTGGGAATTACACTACTCTTACACTTAATAACCGGAGATTAGGGCTATGGGCAAAATCAAGATCCTTTACGTATCGCACTCAAGTCATATAAGCGGCGCCGAAATGTCATTGCTGGCTCTTTTAAAATATCTAGACAAGGGCTTATTTGAGCCCTTTGTTATACTTCCGTCGGAAGGGCTCTTAAAGGCAAAAATCGAATGTTTGGGCATAAAAACGTTTATATGCCCTCTTGAGCGATGGGTTCGTGAACCGAAAAACGTAGGCATTAAAGGGACTGACATTAACAGCCGTGTTCAAAACATAGTAAATATTATCGACGCGATCAAGCCTGATATCGTACACACCAACACCTCGGTCATCCTGGAGGCTGCGCTCGCTGCAAAAGACAGAGGATTAAGCCACGTGTGGCATCTTCAGGAGCATCTGATGGGGCACGAGGGCCTAGCCACTCTCCTCCCTATTCCGGATGTTTATAAAATTATGGGCTGGCTTTCTACGAAAATAGTCACAGTTTCGGAAACGATTCAAAAGGAGGTTTCAGGTTTTGTAAATGCTGAAAAATTGATGACTATTCATAGCGGCGTTGACCCGGAAAACCTTGCTATACCCGCTTCTTCTTCGTTGCGCGAAACATTGCGCATACCTTCTGATACTACCCTTGCTGTCTCAATCGGTGCCTTGGTCAAAGAAAAAGGCCATGACGCTCTTCTTGAAGCAGCCTCAATAATTAAAAAGAACCATGGGAATATAAAATTTCTACTCGTTGGCCCGGGTTCTGCCGAAGCAACGGAAAATTTACATAAAAAAATAAGTGCCTTAGGCCTGGATGACACGGTCTATTATCTTGGCTTTCGCCAGGATATTCAATTCATTTTACGCAATGCCGATTTCCTGGTCCACCCCTCAACAACGGAAGGTCTTTCAATTGTAATACTTGAGGCGCTTGCAGCGGGTAAAGCTATCATAGCAACCGACTGCGGAGGCATAACTGAAGAGATCGGGACTGACGGCGAGTGCGGATACATAGTTCCTGTAAATAACCCTGAAAATCTCGGCAAAAAAATCCTGCTGCTTGCAGAGGATAAGTCTAAAATTGATCAAATGGGAAAAAGATCTGCCGAGAGATTTAAAAAAATGTTCGGAGCCGATATCTGCGCGCGCCGTTTTGCCGCCCTTTATAAAGATATCGCGAACAGAAAGGATACGTCTTTGCCTTCCGCAAACGAAAAACAATTGCTGGATATATTCATGTCCTCTTACCAGGGTATAAATGAGGCAACCTGGCAAGCAGAGCGGTGCAGGTCATGCTTACAGCGCATTTTAAAATCAAAGACTTGGAAACTAACAGTACCATTGCGTAAACTGTACGATGTAGTCAAAAGGCGAAAATAAATTATGTGCGGTATTTGTGGTTTTTTCAGCAATATTACTTCCATAGATAAAAAATTTTTTGATTCGCTGGTAGACTCTCTCTCTTATCGCGGTCCGGACGATAGAGGTGTTTTTATTCATAAGAACAACGCCCTGGGCATGCGCCGGCTAAGTATTATAGATCTGGAGTACGGAAAACAGCCGATGAGCAATGAGGATGAAACCGTCTGGGTGGTGTATAATGGAGAGATCTACAATCATAAAGAGCTTCGAGATGACCTTGCCTCGCATAACCACATATTCAAAACGCATCACTCGGATACAGAAGTTCTGCTGCACGGGTATGAACAATGGGGCATCGACGGCCTTTTAGAGAAATTAAACGGCATATACGCCTTCGCTATCTACGATATACCCAACAATGCCCTTTTTCTTGCAAGAGACAAGCTTGGGGTTAAGCCTCTCTATTATACGCAAAATCACAATGCATTTACGTTCGCTTCCGAAGTAAAGACCCTGATCTTAAGCGGCGAGGCCGGAACGGAAATCAACAAAGAAGCTTTGATGCTCTATTTGAAGTATCAATTTGTCCCGGGTGAACAAACCATTTTAGAAGATGTTAAAAAATTACCGCCAAGCCATGTTCTTAAATATAAAGACGGACAAGTAAAGGTATGGAAATATTGGGATTTCTGCGAGCCCGAAAAATCGCCTCCTCCCCCCTTCTCTAAAGCTGCCGAAGAATTAAAAGATCTTTTGCTCGACACGATAGAGCGGCAAATGATGAGCGATGTGCCGATAGCGGTTTTTTTAAGCGGGGGGCTCGATTCTTCTATCATTGCCTATCTGATGGCTCAAAAAAGAAGCGCACCTATCAAAAGCTACGCGATCGTCTTCCCCGGAGATAAATTACACGACGAATCTGGTTTTTCGCAAAAGGTAGCGCGTGATATCCATTCTGACCATACAGAAATAGTTTTTGACGAGTCGTCACTCTTAGATGTCATCGATAAAGTTATAAAAAGTATGGATGAGCCGATAGCTGACCCGGCCATAATCCCCACTTATTATCTCTCGAAAGAAGCCGGCAGGAAAGTGAAGGTAATACTTACCGGCGAAGGCGCAGATGAGGTCTTTGGGGGTTACCCCTATTACCAACAGTTTGTTGACAAGTGGGGCTATTTTGCATCTAAAAAACTTTCTTTAGTGCGCACGCAAATGAAAATGCTGAAATCGTTAATAAAATGCGGGTGCCCGGCCGGAGATGCTACGCGTCTTTCCTCAAGCAAGCTAAGCGGTTTTCCTTATTCCCTCCCCCAAAGCTATCTTCTATCTCTGGTAAAAGAAAGTGCGCTCCGGCCTGAACTGGCGAAGGTAATAACTAATTATGAGATTCACGCCTCTTCGCATCTTAAAAATGTTACCCGGCTTCAAAAAGCGCTTTATCTCGACACAAAGCTCTGGCTAGCAGAAGACCTGATGATGAAGCTTGATAAAATGACTATGGCGCATTCGTTAGAAGGCCGAGTCCCGTTCCTCGATCACCGGCTTGTTAAATTCGCCTTTAACCTACCGGATACTTATAAAGTGGGCCGCGCTTGCGGTAAAGCCATACTAAGAGAGGCTGTAAAAACATTTCTTCCGCAAGAAATATGCGACAGAAAAAAACACGGGTTCAATGTTCCCCTTTATTTGTGGTTCAGGGGCAAATTGAAAACTTTTGTTAGCGACTCCCTTGGAGCTCAAGCGATTAGGACCTCTGGGTTCCTCGAACAAAAATCCATTGATAAGCTCATAGATGACCACATGAACCGTAATATAAATGCCGCGCGAGCGCTCTGGATACTAATAGTATTATGCCGTTGGCTTGAGCACGTAAAAAGTATAAAGCCCATACGGAGTGATAATAAATGATTGAAAACCGATGCGACATCATAATACCTTCGTTTGGCGCACTTAATTACACAACTGAGTGCGTTGCGAGCGTTATAAAATATACGGATTATCCTTACAAAATCATAATTGTTGATGATGGCAGCGATGCTTATGTGCGCGAAAAGCTATCCAGATATGAAAAAGAATACCCGCAAATTAAATTGCTTTGCAATGACCGAAACCTTGGGTTCATAAAATCCGTTAATAGAGGCTTAAAAGAAAGCAGCGGAAAATATGCCATCCTTTTGAATAACGATACCTATGTAACGCCCGGTTGGCTCTCTCGCATGGTCAGATGCGCCGAGTCCGATGCGCAAATCGGAATCGTCAATCCCATAAGCAATATGGCAGTAAACCTTTCAGTCCAAATGCCGCCCGGTTTTAATATATTAACCATGAGTAAAACGATCGATGAAATCTCAAAACGATCATACCCGGATGTAGTTACAGGCGTTGGCTTCTGCTTTATGATTAAACGCGAATTGATCGATAAGATCGGCGTATTCGATGAAATCTATGGTATGGGATATTGTGAGGAATCCGATTATTGCATGCGAGCCCTAAAGACAGGCTACCGCGTGGTCGCCGCAGATGATGCATTTGTATATCATAAAGGTTTTTCCTCTTTCGGTTATTGGCTCGATAGATATTATAAAAACCGGAAAATATTCGATACTCGATGGGCTGATTTTTACAAGGAGGTTTATAAGCGATTTATAAAAATAAATCCTCTCAATTATCTGAGGTCCGCTCTTATGCAAGATCTAAAGGTTCCTAAGTTCGAGGCTAAGCCCGTTAAAGAACTCTTTTATATGACCGTTAACGCATGGCGCCGCAGCGGTATTAGAGGAATCTTCGAAAAATTTCCCACAGTTCCAGGCCGTCTTATAGGCGCCACTAAAAAAATGGGTCACCAAATAAAACAAAGCAAGGGAATCATCGAAGATCCGGCTGCGAAACAGAATTTTTATGTTACTGCAAAATATATGGCGAAACTCCCTGAGGGTGAAGGAATTAAAATTGCCTTTCTGGTGTATCACCTGGATGTGAGCGGTGGGCTTATTTCCATCCTTCAGCTCGCGAATCAATTTATAACGTTAGGTCATACGGCCTATATCGTAAGCCTTTCCGAGGAACCGGATCCAGGGATCTTTAGAATGTATACCCGGCCTATAAGATTCAAAAATGAAAGCGAAATGGCCGACTATTTTCCTAAAGCTGATATAGTAATTGCGACATATTGGCCCACGGCCTACCGCTGGATTCCGAAAATAAAAGAAAAACACCCTTCCGTTAAATCTCTATACTTTATCCAGGACTTTGAAAGCTGGTTTTACTCCGAGCGGGAAACAAAAAAGCGCCAAATGGTGCTTGATAGTTACGCTTGCTGCGATTATCGGATCGTCAAGAGCCAGTGGCTGCAAAATAAATTGTCCGAAATAGGCCACAATAGCCATAAGATTCATCTAGGCTTAGACTTAGAAGCCTTTTATCCAAGGGAAAAGAAAAATGATACTCGAAAAAAACGGATACTGCTCCAGGCAAGGCCGTTTGAAAAACGGCGCGGGTTCGAAAACGCCGTAAAAGTTTTTAAGATGCTTTCGGACGGGCGCAATGATATCGAAATTGTCTTTTTTGGTTGTAAGGATAGTGAAATGAAAAGACTAAAGATGCCCTTCACTTATACCAATGCCGGAATCGTGTATGACTTAAATAAAACCGCGGAGCTTTATTCGTCTTCTGACATCTTGCTCGATCCTTCCCTCTTCCAGGGATTCGGAAGGCCGGGGATCGAAGCTATGGCTTGCGGAACGCCTACGGTTCTTACAAAGGAAGGCGGCATTACAGAGTACGCCCAGGATGGTGTTAATACCCTCTTGGTCGACCCTAAAGACATAAATGGCATGGCTAATGCCATAACGCGGCTTCTTGATGATGGGACGCTCAGAAATAAACTTATTGAAAACGGTTTAAAAACAGCCAGCCAATTTTCGCATAAAAATGAAGCAAAGGCCCATTTAGAATTCTATAACACTATACTCGGCAAGTCTGTTAAAATATAGAACATTAAACGGAGGCGATATGAATAAACTTGGAATTATAGGTTGCGGCCAATGGGGCAGCAACCACGTAAGGAACTTTTCGCACCTGCTTGGTTCTGACAACATCGTCTGCGCAGACTCTGATAAAAAACGACTTGAGTCAATGAAAAAAACATTCTTGAACATTTCTGTTACCACTAATTATAAGGATATTTTAAAAAACCCCAAGATCAACGCCGTATGCGTTTCGACACCCACAAGCACGCACTACAAAATAGTCAAGGAAAGCTTGGAGTCGGGAAAGGACGTGTTGTGCGAAAAACCATTGTGCACTAAAGTTAATGAGGCGAAAGAATTAATGGCTATTGCCCGCAAAAAAAAGTGCATCCTAATGGTAGGGTACGTATTTCTTTTCAATAGCGGGATCCGAAAGCTCGAAGAATACATAAAATTTAATGAATGCGGCAGGATCTATTATATACACACAGAGAGGACAAACCTTGGCCCTATCAGAAATGATGTCAATGCCGTCTGGGATCTCGCCTCTCATGACGTCTCGATATTTAACTACCTCTTGAATTCCATGCCGGTAATGGTCACGGCAAAAGGCGCGAGATACCTTCAGAAAAATTACGAAGACGTTGCATTTATTTCACTAGTATACCCGAAGGATATATTGGTAAATATCCATATCAGCTGGCTCGATCCGAGAAAGATCAGGCAGATCACGGTCATAGGCGACAAAAAAATGATAGTGTGGGACGATCTGGACAACATAGGGCCCATTAAAATTTATGATAAGAAAGTTGTGCGCACTCAATACTATGAAACATTCGGAGATTTCTTTCTTTTGACAAAAGAAGGCGACATAACAATCCCAAAGGTAGAACTACATGAACCCTTAAGGGATGAGGATATCTACTTTTTAGAATGCATTAAAAAAAGGCAGGAGCCGGTTTGCGGAGGGCAAAGCGGCCTCGACGTAGTAAAGGTCTTATGCGCGGTTGACAAATCTATGCAAGGGCAAGGCAGTCCTGTAAAAATAATTTAAACCATGGAGACAAAATGGCCACAAAGGTACTGATAACTAGCGCTGGCGCTGGGCCTGCAGTAGCCGTAATCAAGGCTCTTAAGGCGCAGAAAGAGCTTGATCTAAAGATTGTTTCCGCAGATATGGATCCCCTCGCCGCCGGGCTATACCTCGCCGACAAGAGCCGTCTGGTCCCAGGGGCAGATAAGCCGGATTTTATCAAAAGGATTTTCGATATCTGCCAAACTGAAAAAGTTAATATTATCATTCCGATATTCGATGTTGAAACCATTGTTTTTGCGGATAATGCCGTGCGTTTTGAAAAAATAGGCGTAAAAGTCCTTGTAAATAATCCTGAAGTGGTAAGAACCGCAAATGATAAGTTAAAAACGCATGACTTCTGCCTTAAAAATGGGATAGTTGTGCCGCGGATTTATTCGCATCAGGAAGTAGAAGAAGGAAACGTGGTCTTCCCCATCATAATAAAACCCATAATGGGAATAGGCACAAAGGGGGTTGAAATAATAGAAGATCTTCGCACTTTAAAAGCTTATCTGCCCTTAAAGGAGGGGTATTTTGTGCAGCATCATGTAAACGGTATCGAATATACCATTGACACGATATCGGATCAAAACGGCCGCATACTCGCCGCCGCCCCCAGGGAACGCATCGTTGTCAAAAGCGGGCAAAGCGTAAAGGGCCGCACTACAAAGGACAAGCGGCTGATCGAGTACGGCAAAGGAATTTCCTCTAAATTCGGGATCAAATGGGTTGCGTGTTCGCAGTGCAAAGTTACGGATGATAGGAAAATATTTTTTATTGAGATAAACCCGAGATACGGCACAGGCGTTTCTCTTAGTATCGGAGCCGGCTTAAACATACCGCTCCTTCAGATAAAACTGGCCCTTGGCATGCCTATTAAAAAAGAGGAACTAGATTTTACTGATAACTTTTACATGATCAGGTATTGGGAAGAAATTCTTAGAAACGGAAAGGATCTAATCAAGCCTTGAAAAGCCTGCAATATCAAATCCAACCTATGCTTATCTATATAGATTTAGACGGCCCCATACTGGATGTATCGGAAAGATACTATCGGGCTCATTGTGATATCTTAAAATCTCTGGGACTCGGCAAGGGGATCATTTCAAAAGAAAAATATTGGGCCTTAAAACGGCGCAAAGCAAAATTAAAAGAAATATGCCCGGACTTAACTGCCAAAACTGAGGTTTTGTATAAAAATAAGTGGCTTAAACTGATCGAGGATAAAAAATATTTGATTTACGATAAGGCTTGGCCTTATGCAAAAAATGAATTGAAGCTGCTTTCAAAAAGAAACCTTCTAACCCTTGTCACCATACGGCAGGAGAAAAAAAAGCTTTTGCCGGAACTAAAAGGGTTTGGTTTATACAAATATTTTGACGGCATCCTGCTCGGCGGCTCCAGAAACGCGTTTAACGCAAAGGCTAAATTCATACTGAATGACAAAAAATTTAAGCGAGAAAACGCCATAATGATCGGCGATACCGAAGTAGACATTATAAGCGCAAAAGAATGCAAAATAAAGACCGTGGCCGTGCTCTGCGGCATCAGGAATTTGACGTTTATAAAAAAATTAAATCCTGATTTCATAGTGAGAAATTTATCGTCTGCAAGAAAGTTGATTCTATCCGGGAGGGTGTAATGGCAAAAACTGTTTTAATTACCGGAGGCGCCGGTTTTATAGGTTCGCACGTAGCCGAATCGCTTGTTAAAAAAGGGTATAATGTCAGAATTTTTGACAACTTTTCATCCGGGTCTAAAGAAAACTTAAACGCCATAAAAAATGACGTCCAAATAATAAAAGGCGATATTTTAGATCTCAACGGTCTTTTGAAAGCAATGAAACGCGTCGACATTGTTTCACACCATGCGGCGCAGCTTGAGATAATCAGATGCCTTGATTATCCGATTGAAGATTTAAAGATCAACACGATAGGCACGCTTAACGTTTTACTTGCCGCCTTAAAATATAAAGCTACCAAGTTTATAAATATCTCATCTGCATGTGTTTACGGGCAGGCTCAGACAATTCCGGAAAAAGAAGATCGCCATCCCCTCTTTCCTAACTGGCCATACGGCGTAAGCAAGCTAGCGGCCGAACGGTATACTCATTTATATAATGATCGCATTTCGACCACCAGCCTAAGGTATGCGATCGTATACGGCGAGCGCGAATGGTACGGCAGGGTTTTAACTATGTTTTTAAAGCGCGCCTTAAATAGAAAACCTCCCGTTGTTTTTGGAGACGGGAAACAGGTCCGCGATTTCATTTATGTCGGAGATGTGGTAAGGTTGCATAACTCATGTATAAATAACAATGTAAGCGACGGAAAGATATACAACGTCTCAACCGGTATCGGGACACGCATTGCTAACTTGGCAAAAACTGTTTGTCACGTAACAAAGCTGGGCGCAAAGCCTATATTTGAGAATATAAAAGAGGGTGTTAAATCCAAGATCATCAAGGAGCGCATACGACTCCCCTTTGAACTCAAAGAAATGGTGCTATGCAACAAAAAAGCTAAAGATGAGCTGGGCTGGAAACCGAATATCGCACTACACGAAGGGATCGGCAGAGAATATGAATGGTTAAAGCAAAATAAGAAAAGATGGGAGTTTATTTCAATATGAAAATTGAAGCGAAACGTTTAAAAGCAATTTCTAAAACATATGACCCGACAAATGATTTCGATAAATACCTCATTGAATACGGTTCAAAAGAGATACTGCGCGGAACAAAAAAGGAAAGCGTATTGGAATTGGGATGTTCAACAGGTGTTATGACCGGTATCTTGGTCAAAAATTTTAAGAAAGTTACCGTGCTGGATGGCGCTAAGAAATATTTGGATATCGTACGTAAAAAATATGGAAAAAAAATAAAGTGCCACCATGCCCTTGTTGAGCATTTTGTCCCTCAAGAAAAATTTGATTATATTATCGCAGCGCATTTTTTTGAACACGTCCAGGCGCCGGCAAAGCAAATGGCCAGAATAAAGAAGTGGCTGAAACCAAACGGTATTTTACATATTATAGTCCCTAATGCTAATTCGTTAAATCGCCTGATCGGCACCAGTTTGGGAATGATAAAAAAACCAAATGAACTTACCGCGCGCGACAAAAACGTCGGGCACAGAAGAGTATATTACAAAAAACGCCTGCTTGATGATATAAAAAAAGCCGGGTTAAAAATAGCCAGTGTCCGCGGCATTTATCTCAAGCCTTTCTCTAATGCGCAAATGATGCACTTTGATAAAAAACTGATCCGCGCATTTTATGAAGTCGGAAAAATCGTACCGGTTGAACTATGTAATGAGCTTTACGTGAGATGTAAGAGGTAAAATGAGATATCTTTTGGCAATATTTTGCTACAACGAGAGGGGTAAAATTCATAGCGTTTTGCAAAAATTCAGGGATTACTCCCTCTATGATGTAGTTATAATGGATGACGGGTCCACAGACGGTTTCGAAGAAGACCTGACAAAAATACCTGACTTGCGCTACAAAATAATCCGTAACCCATATAATGCAGGGGCGGGGCATTCTGTGCGTCAAGTGATAAAATACGCCGTTAAAAACGGCTACGGCACCTTGTTCCTTGTAGCTGGAAACAATAAAGATAGTCCTGAAGATATTTATAAACTGGTGAGTAAGATTAGCGAAGGCTATGATCTTGTTCAGGGCTCAAGATATCTGGCCGGAGGGCACTACGGTAACCTTCCTTTATACAGATTGATTTCGACAAAATTTTTTCACCCTCTCCTTTTTTCAGTTATAACAAGACGTAAAATAACCGATAGCACTAACGGATTCAGGGCTATTAGATTATCTATTTTTGGCGACCCGCGCATAGATATAGATCAGGAGTGGCTTGATAAATATGAATTAGAGCCGTATATTTTTTACAAAGCCATAACCCTAGGATATCAAGTAACAGAGGTCCCGGTAACTAAAATTTACCCGCCTAAAGAGCTTGGTTATTCAAAAATGAAACCAATAACAGGATGGTGGAGCATCTTAAGGCCTATTTTTCTACTTGGATCAGGCATAAAAAAGTGAGGCTTATCATGAAAATACCTTTTGTTGACCTAAAAACACAATATCAAAAAATCAGGCCTGAAATAGACTATTGCATAAAATCTGTTATTGAAGAATCCGCTTTTATAGGCGGAAAATATGTGGAAGCTTTTGAAAAAGCCTATGCTATAAAATATGGCGTAAAACATTGCGTTAGTGTCGCCAACGGAACAGACGCCATATATATCACGCTAAAGGCGCTTGGGATAGGGCCTGGCGATGAAGTTATTACCACAGCTTCGAGCTGGATATCCACATCGCAGACAATAACTCAGGCAGGCGCAAAGGTAGTCTTCGTGGACATCGAACCTGATTATCATACTATAGACGTATCTAAAATAGCCCAAAAAATAACGCCTCGGACAAAAGCTGTAATACCGGTCCACCTTTATGGCCAGCCGGCAGAAATGGATGCTATAAAGGAAATCTGCGACAAGAATAAATTATATCTTATTGAAGACTGCGCTCAGGCACACTTCGCTCTATATAAAGGTAAAAAGGTCGGAACATTTGGCATAGCCGGAACTTTCAGTTTTTATCCGGCTAAAAATCTCGGAGCATATGGCGACGGCGGCGCAATTATTACAAACAATTATGAATTAGCGCTAAAGATAAGGATGTTCGCGAATTACGGCGGGTTAAAAAAGCATCAACACGAACTAGAAGGTGTAAATAGCCGCTTGGACGGCTTACAGGCCGCTATCCTGTCGGTTAAATTGCGATATATAGACGAATGGAATAAAAAAAGATATGAGAATGCGTTTTTATATAATAGTTATTTAAAAAATATTTCCGGGGTTATTATCCCAAAAATCAGGCCTAACGCATCACACATTTTTCATTTATATGTAATACGGACTAAAAAGCGGGATGATATGCAAAAGCGCCTAAATGCGCGCGAGATAGAAACCGGCATTCATTATCCGGTAGCCCTCCCCTTTTTACCGGCGTATCGTTACCTGAATCATAAAAAAGAGGATTTCCCTGTTTCGCACCAGTATCAGGGAGAAATACTGTCTTTACCGATGTTTCCGGAATTAAGTAAAACCCAAATTGAATATGTAGCCGGCTCTATCGAAGAGTTCATGAAAATATGATCAAATTACGATCCGACGAATCATATAAGAAACTGGCCTCTTTTTATAACTCAAAGATATTATTATGGGCTATTATCATGGCTGGGATCGTTCTTCATGCCAGGCAATATATTTTTAACCGTTCTTTGTGGTTCGATGAGGCGCATCTTGCATCATGTATTATAAGTAGGACAGTTTTTCAGCTTCTCCCCCCGATGGCTTTCAATCTCGAAGAATATATACCAACCGAACCTCCCGGTTTTTTGGTAGTTACTAAACTGGTTTCTAAGATTTTCGGAAATAGCGAATACGCCTTAAGGCTTTTCCCTTTCTTATGCGGAGTGGCTGCTATTTTTCTATTCTACTTAGCGGCGAAATATTTTCTTGAGCCCAAAAATATCCCTGTCGCGCTTGGACTTTTCGTTATTTCTGATAGGTTAATTTACTTCTCTTCAGAGCTTGCCCAATATTCATGCGATGTCGCGATAGCTCTTTTTTTATATGTGCTGGCAATAAATATCCTGCCAAAAAAAATTACTTTTTTTAGAATGTGCCTCTTCGGCATTGCCGGTGCGATCACGATATGGTTCTCGCACCCGTCTTTAATCATACTGGCGAGTATAGCCGCGTGCGCAACCTTATCATCCTTGGCAAAAAAGGAATGGGCAAAAATAACTAAGCTCACCGCTGTGTACTTCGTATGGGCTCTTAGCTTTATCTTCTTTTATTTGGTCGCGTTAAAAAAATTAAGCAACGGCAATGGGCTAATGGATTTTTGGGGTTTCGCCTTTTTGCCTCTTCCCCCCAGAAATCTTTCTGACTTCTTTTTGCTAACTAATACTTTATTCGATGCATTTAAAAGACCGCTGGGATTCCATCTCAATGGCATAGCGGTATTTGCGTTTATTGTGGGATGCATTTCAATGTTCATGCGAAGGAAAGAACACTTTACCATCCTCCTCTTTCCTGTATTGCTTACCTTGTTGGCGTCGGGCCTGCATAAGTATCCTTTTTATGACAGATTGATACTCTTTCTAATTCCATTTGTTTTACTTCTTATGGCGGAAGGTGCGGGACAAATCACAGGAAGAACAAAATATGACCCAGTTATGATAAAGTTTGTTTTTTTAGCGTTGCTCTTTTTTCACCCTATGCAGAACGCATATGCGCACCTGGTAAGGCCCAGAACCTTCGAGGAAATAAGGCCTGTTATAGAATGCATAAAAGGGGCCTGGCAGGAAGAAGATGTTATATATTTACATCATGGTTCATGGTATGCATTCAGGTATTATGCGCCACGCTTTGGTTTTGCCAAAGAAGACTATGTTATCGGATCCTACTCCCCAAACGATTATAAAAAATATATGGGCGAACTTGACAGACTTCACGGCAATGGCAAGGTTTGGGTGCTATTTTCTCATGTCATGGATAATAATGAGGCTAAATTCATCCTAAACCATCTGAACAATATCGGTAGGCGGGTTGCTTCCGTTAAGGCTCCCGGCTCAACCGCTTATCTCTATAATTTGAGGGATTAAATATGATCAGCGCTGATTCATTCTTATCAAAACATAAAACTCATCTCGTTAACCTTGCTTTGATCGTATCGCTCGGTTTCATAATCTATATGAATTCGCTAGGAGGTAGCTTTCTATGGGACGACAGGTTTCTCGTTCAAGAGAATTTGCTTATACGAAGCTGGAAAAATATACTTACAATATTCTCAAGCCCGCTGACACCCGGTTTTAGCGACTTCTACCGGCCATTGGTAAATATATCATTTTTATGCGATTATTCATGGTCGGGATTGGATCCGCGCGGATATCATCTCACTAATGTTATCCTACATCTTCTAACGGCATGCCTGGTTTATTTTTTATTTTTTCTGCTTTCAAAGGATAAAATGATATCGCTTGCCTCAGGGCTGATCTTCTCGGCGCATGCCATTTTCACTGAACCAGTAAACTATATTTCCAGCCGCGCCGACCTGTTGGGTGCGCTATTTTTTATACTAGCCTTTATCTTTTACGTAAAATATGTGTCGTCCGATACCTTCGACAAGCTTCATTATTTTATTGCTTTGCTAAGTTTTGCATTGAGCCTCCTTGCGAAAGAAATGGGCTTAATGCTGCCTTTTTTGCTCGTTGCCTACGGTTTGATGTTTAAAACAAAGAAAAAAGCGCTTACCCTCCTTATCCCATTTTTCGCGATCACTATTTTATACGGGGCGTTACGATTAACTATCTTAAGATTTCCTACCACACGTCTGTTCATACCACAAAATACTATCGCAGATATCCCTTTTATCCAAAGATTCTTTACCGGCATATCGGCGATACCTGTAATGATAAGGCTCATGCTCTTCCCTTTAGGGCTGCACAAATGCTGGTTAATCAAGCCTATAGAAACCGTTTTTGAGCCGCGCGTAATCTTTGCCGTGATTCTGATCGTCTCGATTGCTGTTTTGGGCAAGATGATTTACAACCACTCCAGGACAGCTGCCTTTGGAATCTGGTGGTTTTTCATCATGCTAGCCCCGCACGCTAATATATACCCTCTCAACGCATTCTTAAACGAAGGATGGCTGTACCTTCCGTCAGTGGGATTTATCCTCTTCTTGAGCTCATCATTGGTTTATTTTATTCATAGCAGAAAAATGTTCGTATTTCTTCTAATCTTTATATTGTGTTACTATTCGCTCCTTACGATATATCGAAATAGAATTTGGTCCGGAAATCCTACTATTTTTTATAAGGACACCTTGAAATATGACCCGTACGAGGACAGGATATATAACGTATTGGGAAATGCATACTATAGCGAAGGCAGGCTTGACGAGGCATTGTCAGAATATAGAAAATCGCTTGCGCTAAATCCCAAAAATCCAGCTACCCACTACAACATAGGCACCGCTTATTATAAACAAAATAAATTAGGCTTGGCTATTGAAGAGCTGAAAAAGGCTATAGAATTTGCCCCGAATTACACAGAGGCACATAATAATTTGGGCCTTGCTTACCATAGGCAGAACAATCTCCTTAAGGCGCAAGAGGAATTCGGGAAAGCTGTCGAATTCTCGCCTAATTATGCCGAAGCGCATTATAATTTAGGCAATGCATATTTTCAGAATAATAAACTCGATAACGCTATCGTCCAGTATCAAAAAGCTATAGCGCTTCAGCCGAATGACGCGCAAATTTATCATAATTTAGGAAATGCTTATATCAGACAAAAAATGTTTGACGCTGCGATAGATGCGTTTCAAAAGTCCATACGCATAAATCCGAAACGGGCCCAAACGCATAATGACCTCGGTAGTGTTTATTTTGAACAAAACAAGCTGGACCGGGCAACCGCAGAGTACGAAAAAACGCTTTCTTTAGACCCGGGTTATGCGCAAGCATATTATAATTTGGGTGTGATCTATTACAAACTTGGACAATACGAAAAAAGCAAAAATAATCTTAAAACCGCTGCGAGCTTGTTTGCGAAACAAAATAATGATACAATGCTTAACCAGACCCAAGAGTTGATCGAAAGGATGCCCTAAAATGGCTAAGGTTAATCGGAATGAGCCCTGCCCGTGCGGCAGCGGTAAAAAATATAAAAACTGCTGCATAGGCAAGTCGAAGATAAAAACACAAAAAATGCATGGTTTTTCGAAAAAATTATCAATATCCATCGCTCTGATCCTTATACTTCTTATAGGGGCTGCGGTGAGATATTATGGGTTCAATCGTCCGCATATGTTGACCTTTGATGAGGGAATTTATTCGGATCTTCTGCCAAATAAATTGATGAAGGATGTAACGGATTATTCCACGCAATCAATATATAGCGCCATGAAGGCTGCCGGAAGGTATACGCCAGCCTATTTAAGCAAACCGCTTTTTAAACATCCTCCGCTCTTCCCTTCCATGATCGCCCTTACCTATTCCCTATTCGGGCAGGACGTACGTATGGCCGCAGGCGTATCTATATTCTTCGGCATGCTTATGGTCATTCTGTCATTTTTCCTTGGAAAATTGCTCTATGACGACAGGGTCGGGCTTATATCAGCTTTATTCTTATCTCTTGACCCTATACATTGGTTATGTTCTGAAAAAATATGGGTCGAGACAACTTTGAGTTTTTTTATAATTTTGTCGATTGTGTGTTTTACGCTGGCAAAGCGGGAAAAAAAATTTTTTATACTAAGCGGGGTGTGCATTGGTTTGGGGATGTTGACTAAGTACCCGGGTATTCTGCCTCTCATTATTTTCTTTTCATTCGCACTTTTATTTGAAAGAGGTCTATTAAAAACCATGGGGTTCTGGCTAATGAATTTAGTGTCATTTCTTGTCTTTCTACCGTGGATTATTTGGAATTATAAAATTTATGGAAATCTTTTCTCAGGATTTATAGAGCCTCACGCTGAATTAATACGCTTTTTTAACATGCTTGTGAAGCATAAGCTTATTATCGCGATCTCTGTTTTGGCAGGGACGTTTCTAATTCTACTTGCCCGGTCAAATTTTTCGAAAAAGCTGGGTGAGAAAATAGCTCTTACGCTACGGCAAAAAGAGCTCACAATAGCCGTTTGCGCGCTTATATCGATAGGATTGTTGATACACTTTCCGGTAACTCGAAAAATTGTTCAAGACAGCCTGGCCTGGCAGCATATCTTTGTTGTGGGGTGGAATAACCCTTTTATGCACGAACCATGGTACTTTTATTTAAAGAGGATGCTGGAATTTTCACCGGTCTATTTCATGTCATTTTTTTCGCTTCTAATACTGATCTTTAAAAATAAAAACGATCTGTTCTTGGTTTGGTGCTCGTTCGTTATACTATTATTTTATATTTTATGGGGGAATTTTCAAAGCAGGTATATACTCTCTGTCATCCCTTTCCTTATTATATTATCGGCGCGCTCGCTCATGTGGGCATATGATACTATCTCTCTAAAAGAAAAAAGTCTCGCACCAGGGGCGTTTCGCATTCAATTGTCTATTTTAAAATTTCTCGTTATCGCAGTTGCCTTGTATTTTACAATAAAGGCTGCGCGAGTTGATATGATCCTGGGTTTCCATAACAATTTTGCATACTTCTAATTAACATGAGCAAGAAACACCGAAAAAAAGAAGTTAGGATTTTGAATAACCCGGCGGTTGGCGCCTCGTCTATTAACGAAACAATATTCTCGCTAAAGAATGATACAGGTTTCGGCCTTTTCGTATTAGCTATATTATCTCTTTTTGCTATCGTCATTTACGGAAACTCACTCCACAACCCATTCATCTGGGATGACCAATATTTAATAACAGAAAACCATTTCATAAAAAGCTCTAAATATATCCTTGATATGTTTAAGCACCAACTGTACTACAGTACGGCCGGATCGAGCAATTTCTATCGCCCATTGCAGAACCTATTTCTATATTTCGACTATTCCCTATGGAAAGAGAATCCTGTCGGATATCACCTCACTAACATATTGTTTCATATATTATCCGCATTTCTTATTTACCTTTTGATAAAATGTATATTTAATCGCAAGGCTATTGCCTTTCTAGTTAGTTTTCTATTCTTAGTTCACCCTGTCAATAGCACGGTGGTCAATTACATTTCATCCAGGGCAGACTCTCAGTCGGCCATGTTCACCTTGCTAGCGCTATTTCTTTTCATAAAATATACAGCAAGGTCTGGTTCTGCAGCGTACTTATGGATTAGCCTGTTTTCTTTCATAGCAGCCCTTCTTTCTAAGGAACTTGCCATTATTTTACCGTTTTTGCTGCTCTTCGCCATGCCTCTGGTTTCCGGTCCAAAAATAAGCGTCCTTAAGAAAACTATCCCGTTCTTTATAATCCTTGGGGTTTATATCGCGCTACGGGCCACCGTACTAAGCTTCTCGAACACATTGCACGTAACCTCTCCTTCTCTCTACATCAGGCTGTCAACCACTTGTGAATCCTTTGTTAGGCTGATCGGGACGCTGTTTGCGCCGCTTCAAATACACATTGAAAAACGTTTGCCGCTATCAAAAGGCCTTCTCGACCCAGCCACTTTTGCTTCACTTGTGGTTTGGATAGCACTAGCCGTATTCATGATCCGGATAAGAAAGCATTGCAAGATGTGCTTTTGGGGATTGGTTTGGTTCTTCGTAACCCTCATCCCTATGGCCAACATTGTACCCATCAACACTACGCTGGCTGATCACTGGCTATATATACCCTGCGCCGGATTCTTCTTATCGGTAATAGCTGCTATAAATTACTCGATCGAAAAGCTCGCCGCCAAACGCCTGGATTTTTATAAAAAATTAGGGCTTATTTTGTATACCGGCGTTATAATCTTATTCTCGATCCTTACTATAAAACAAAATACTATTTGGAGCAGCCCTCTGAAGTTTTATACATTGGCGACAAAGTATAATCCGGCAAGCTACCGAGGCCATAATGAGATCGGGGTTATATATTTAAATGACTACCAAGACTACGATAAGGCCATCATGGAGTTTGAAAAAGCTATAGCGATCAACCCGTCTTTTGATCAGGCGTATGACAACCTGGGGGTTGCGTATGACCATAAGGGCAATCTGGATGAGGCGATCGTGCAACACAAAAAGGCTATAGAACTGAATCCATACAATGCAAAATCCTTCAACAATCTCGGCAACGCCTACAACAAGCTCAACAGGTTCGATGAGGCTATCGCGAATTATCAAAATGCCCTAAAATTAAACCCTGACTATAAGGCTGTCTATAACAACTTGGGAGTAATCTATTACAAAAAAGGAATGTATAAAGAGGCCAGGGAATACTGGGAACACGCGCTCAAGATAGATCCTAATTTTAAGATGGTTCAGGAAAATTTAGATATATTAAACCAGTCGGAAAGCCATTAATTAACTTGCAATTTTACAAAAATTTATTTAAAATGGATAAAAATGAAGAGTTTTAAAAACATGTCTAAAATCTCAAGTGTATGTTCGTTAACGGCAAGCCTCTGCCTTATAGCGGAGAATTGCGCATGGGCGGCGGCGCCCACCGCAGCATATGAGCCTTCAATAAAAACAGTCTTTATTATTACTATTATTATAGGCATAGTGATGGGCTTTATGCTTGCCGGCTTCGCAAGGCGAAGCGCCTACTTGAGCGAATATCGCAGGGAGAAGTACAAAAAGACATATGGCGATACTTTTATGCCCGATGTTCTAGAAAAAATAAGCCCCCTATCCGGTTCGATCGAATCTCAAAAACAGGTCGCCGCTGCCGTGTCCAATCTTTTAAACCAAAAAGTGGAAGAAAAGGTCAGCACGTTAAAGCAAGAATTGACGCAGGAATACGGCAAAATCATAGACGAAAAAAATAAAACAGAAGCAGAGCTTCGCGTAAAATACAAAAATACGGTCGCAGAGAAAAAACAGACCGAATCGATCGTCAGAAGCATAGCTGAAGGGCTGGTAGTCGTTAACAATAAAGGCGAAGTCCTCCTTATGAACCCAACAGCAGAAAAATTACTGGGTGTTAACAAAGAAAA
>Ga0066636_10000194_pt1 | contig 31118 bp, 28 predicted proteins | sample CryGeyCG2014_080_2_FD_62736 | JGI IMG/M metagenome (GOLD analysis project Ga0066636, IMG submission 62736) | Groundwater microbial communities from aquifer - Crystal Geyser CG07_land_8/20/14_0.80 | ecosystem: Environmental > Aquatic > Deep subsurface > Groundwater | place: USA: Utah: Grand...
GGAGATATAGAAAGAACAATTGGCTATCCACATCAGGCGTTGATACAGACTGTAACTAAACGTTTATCGAGCTCGGCTGGAGATTGGCCAGCTCAACAAAGTATAGGGGCCAATCTCGGAGACTTCGCCGGACAAGAGAATTCTAGAGAGACAGCTCAACTTATAAAGAGTAGAATAGTCACAGAGTTAACAAGAGGCAATCTTGTGTCAGCTTCCAACTTGAGGGTCCAGATGCTTCCATTATCAACTACATCTATTATAATCTTGTTATTTATAAAGTCTGATGACTCTTCTCAGCCTATTAGCTTTCAGTTCTCATACGATATGAGAGATAATAAGCTAATTCCTCGTAACTTATAGGTTCTTATAATGGCAGATCTTCCAGCAATCAAAAGCTCTCTATCTTTATTCAAAGATATGAAGTCTAAGCTTACGCAAAGAACTAATCTAACTAATTTTTCATCAGACTCTGCAGTTCGGGCGCTGTTAGATTCTGTCATTGTTGAAGACATAAATTTAAGAAATGAAGCACGAGCAGCTCTGTTGGCCAATCAAATTGGTGCAGCTCAGGGTTCTGATTTAGAAGCAATTGGAATTGAACGGTTGCCTCGGCTAAAGCCTACTTTTGCAGAGGTTACTATTTCTGAAGAGTGTCTTGCCTTCTGGACAGATACAACTTTTGGTGCAATTAATGGCGGTGGATCTTTTTCTATCCCGGCCGGTACCCTCATTAGTATTCCACAGACCCCATCTGGAGAGACACTTGTTAGCTTTTTGACTACAAGCAGTGTCACTGCCAATGCTGCTAACAATATTGTTTTTGTCTCAGCCAAAGCCACTTCTTTAGGTTCCGCATATAATGTAAGATCCGGAGCATTAACAGTTCATAACTTCACAAGCTATTCTGATTTTTCAAACAACTCTTTAAAAGTAACAAATTATTATCCAATCCTTAATGGAAGAGATTTGGAGAACATAGAATCTTATAGATACCGACTCAGCAATTACTTTTCTTCTCTCACAGGAAGCAATAACATCAAATTAAAGCTTACAGCTTTAAGCGTACCGGGAGTAGTAGATATACGAATCATTCCTGGATATTATGGAATTGGCTCTGTTGCCATAGTCGTTTTTGGAGCTGAAGGAGAGAGCAATGCCTCAATTGTTCAAGATGTTCAAAGAAGGCTGATGTCAGTTCAGACAGGTGGCATCAAAGCCATTGCTATTCCGGGCATTAGAGTAAGTTTCGATTTTGATATGAACTTAATTGTTACTTCAAATCCAACGACCGAACAACGACGATTAATTGCTGGCAATATTAGGCGCACTCTTCAGTCCAGATTGCGCGATGAAGACTCTCGTTCATATATTGACTTAGAGTCTCTTCGTAAGTTTATACTCTCCGAAAACAGTTCTTTACTTGGAATTCTTTCTAAATCTTCTCGGAGAACAGAGAGCCTATTTGATGGTGTCTACGTTAGAAGAAGTCACGCAACAGAATTACTTTCAAGTGAACGAGAGAAACTTACTTCTAATATTTACTCTTTAGAAGAAGATGAGTTCGCCTCAATTGGAACGGTTAATATAACCTTTGAGGTTCGTGGATAATGGCTTGGCCTTTTCTTACACAGCGACTTGGTAACAAATACCCGCTATGGACCAAGCTCAGAAGCGATCCTTCTTCTTATGGTCAGCGTTTATATTCTGTTCCCGCAGAATCTTTGGAGTCAACCCGAGTTGATTTAGTCAAAACCAAAGAACTACTCCGATTACTTTCTATCTGTATTGAGCCAGAGGATCTGTTTTATATTAATTTAGACGCCGCAGATGAATATCCTATCTCCCGAACCAGAGGTAAGCTCTCTATTTCCTATCCGGTTTCAGCTACTGGCACGCTCGGAGCAACAGACTATAGCTTAACCAGAGCAGAATTTATTGAGGATTTGTTTTACTCATTGCCAAATAGACTATCTGTTGATTCAGCAATCTCTACTACAGATTTTGTTTTATGGCAGAGTGCGGCTCCGACTGTTTATAAAACTATATTTAAACCAGAACGACTGCTTATCACTATAGACAATAGTACAAATTATAAGTCTGTAGGATTAGATTCTGAATTCGCTGGGCATTCTGGAGTGTTACTAATTGGAGAAGATGAGAACCATAATAGGTTTGAAGAGTGGATTAGCATTGCAGATGATGGCTGTTTTTTAACCAGAGAGATTTACAATAATCTTATCGAGGTCGTTTGTGATGGTTTCAATGGGAATATAGAAGTTTCTTTAGGTGGAGCAAATAGAGAATACGAGGAAGATCCATTTAGAGTAGCGGTTCTTCCAGAAATGGATGGATGCTTACGCTATACCTTAATTAACAGGGCAGGCGAAAACTATTTAAAAATCTTTACTACCATTTATTCTAATGGCTCAGAATACAGAAGAGACAATGGAGTAGACGAACCAAATGAGGAAATTGTTGCTATACTTCGATTGCTTGATAAAGATGGCCTTCCTTATAACGCCATAGATTTAACCATATCCCCTTATGATACGAGATTATATGTTCTTGGAGCAGATGGAACAATACATATCTACGATCCGGGGCTCTCTGAATTCGTTCCTTCAGAGACTCAGGAGTCCGCACAGACCTATATAGAAATGCTTCCTTTATATAATAGAGTAGCTTTAAACGAAGTGCTTTCCTTTTCTACCTGGTTTAGAATTCTTAGAGCGCCAGTAAGTCGAGTAAGAATTCATTATGTTGCCCCAAATGGGGCCATTGGATATTTGCAGTCAAACTTTACTTGGGCTGGAGTTTCTTATTACTTCAACAACACTGGTAAAGTCACCCTGCCAGAGGATTCTTGGACAGATAAGCACTTTGATGTAACCTTCGATCAGCTTGGACAATGGGATTTCTATCTTGAAGTAAGTTTTATTGGACTTGACGGCGAAATCTTTACCAGCACTACTTCTATAATCTGTGAGAAGATAGAAGCGTCCGAATCAATAGATGCTAATATTCTCAACCCGGTTGGAATGTATTTTTCTCACACTGGTAATTTATGTATAACGACGGCCTCTGATATTTATCCAATTACTTTTTGCAGTGACAAATACTTCGCAGATGTTGAAGGACAGAGAATGTTTTTTAAAGAACAATATGATTCTATAGAGGTCAGCTATGGGTAGTTATACGCCAGACAGATATGGCTATCCTCGTGGACTCGATGAAGTCGGTCTTCGATTAAGTTTGCCTCGTATTTCCGGCGAGACGCAAACTCATTATCGTAAGCGTCTTCTTCTGCAAGCCAGGCAGCCTCCTGGTCCTTCATTAGAAGAAATGATACTGTCAGCCAACAGAACGGTTGGCGAGTTTGACAAACGAATAATGAAAATAGAACTCGTTCTTGATTCAGATGGAGCCCCTATCGTTGACGATCCTTGCATTATAATAGCCGCAACCAGATTGTTCGTTTACTCCAACTTTGCTTCATTAACTCTTGCAGCTACTATAAACATTTGGGATAGAACCGCTTCTTATTTTTTAAGAGATGTTTACAACAAATTATCTGCCATTCCGTTTATTGCTGTTGCTAAAGAAACCGAATACGACGATTTCTTATACTCTAAAAATATTCGGATAGGGGCCAGTGAAAGATATCAATACTCAGAAATACTTAGAACTTCCAGAAGTAATAAATTAGAGTATCCCCTTATTAAAACCATATCCTTTAACGACTATAATATTTTTTCTTCAGAGAAGAATTCAAAAAATTTGGTTCTTGAAGCTGGAGATTACTATATTGATAAAGTCAATGGAGTTGTTTTCAGTTATTCAACTCAACGCGGCCAAGCTTTCTATTCCTATAGAGACTTTCCATTTTATCTTTGGTGGCAGCCCGTTCGCGTAGAACAGGGCAATGACCCCACTTTGAGATATGCTACAAGAGACACCTTGATCAATCAGGTGGACGGACAAGAACAATATTCGCTTCTGAATGAATATGGTGCTAAAATAGCGGCTGAAACTTTATCCATCCATCCAATGAAATGGGGTCAGTAGTGTCTTCCATCGAAGAATTAACTTTTGATTTAGAAGCAGAAGTCATCTGCTCCTATAACACAGACACCCTATCGGATACCGCTCTTATTGATTCTTATCGTAAGGGTTGGCTCTGGGACCGCAGAATTATAGAAGACCCAATCCTCTCTTCTCATTTTTATGGAGAGTATTTAGGGGGCCATACTGTTGGACTGAAAGATGGACTTAAAAAGTCTTGGTGGGTAAGTGGCAACGAATCCGGAATTAACTATGTTGGGATCGAGCGCTATAGAGATGGAGACAGTTTTACCTGGACTCCATATTTTACTATTGGCCAATATACTGTTTATTTCGAAAATAGAAGTTTATTTTCAGATCTTTCTTTTACTGGCAAATTCAATATAGAAGATAATCAGAATGGAGTAAATACTATTTCTTTAAGAGAAGATGCAATTGATAGTACAATTAGAATTGCTTTATTTGAAAGAGATTCTGGATATATCAACAGATTCAAATACTTTTTTGATTATGTAACTACTTTTACAGGCAAACTCGAAGATGGTGCGACAAGTAGACTCCCAACTGAATCCAACGGCTCCATTCTTTGGAGCCAATTATGTGATCGAGCAAACGAATATCAGGTGATAAATGGGACTGTTTATCTTAATAATGATTATTCTATTGTTGTTGGCGGTTTTACTGGGAGCCTATCCAAAGTAATCTTAGAAGATTTATATGAAGACGCTGGCGTAGGTTACTCTCATGGACGAGATATTTATACTCGATATTTCCCGATACAAGAAAACTCTTTGAAGCTTTATGTTATAAGCGGTCTTTCTTTCGAAGAATATACTGAGGTCGCCAACCTTAACTTTAGTAATTCAACAGATAAACATTTTTCCGTTGATGAAGATCTTGGTATTATTACAATTGGGGGGTATCAAGCACCCGATCTTGTACTGTCTGAAGACATTGATGAAAATGATACTGAGATTCAGATCTTTTTGACAGAAGACATTGAAAGTTATCCTGCTCAAGGAATTATTATTCTTGGCGGTGAACAAATACTTTATTACGAACGAGGGCGTTCTGTTTTCTATGATTGTATTCGAGGTTATAATGGAACTTCTATTAACAGTCATTCAAAATATAGTATTGTCTCTGACATCCAGCATGGCAAGGCTATTTCTGCTTCCCAAAAGATATATTTGGGATATGCAGCCGTTCCCCGAATTGAATACGAAGTTACAGGATGTGAATATCGGAGCGCCTGTCCTTCTTATTCTCCTCTGGATGTAAGGCCTATTCAAAGACTTGATAATACAGGCGTAATTCAATTGGCTTCTTCTATTCCTCACTTAGCAGAAATAGTTTTGGAAATTGATAAGGAACTAATTAGTTCCGATCTATATGGCCCTGTTTACTTTGGAACGGACACCGCAAGATTAACGGCAACTGCCTATGACTCTTTTGGAAACCCAGTAGAAGGCATTAACATAACCATTGTTCAAGACTCAGGGCCAGGTTCTTTATCAGGCGGACTTTCTTCATATACTTCTTTATCAAATACCTCTGGGCAGATTTTTACTCTCTACAATTCCCCATATAGCTGGACTGATATCGCAAGGGCAATTACTGCTATCAACTATATTGGGGGAGACACAGTTTTTACTGTGCCGGAGTTAACTTCTGGCTTGTCTCCTTCTGACATTACTCTTTATCAGGTCCTAAAGCATGATTTGACAATAGGTTCTCAAGGAGAGAAAACAGAGATAAGTAATTTTGCTAATGACGGAACATTAGATGACGGAACAGTTGTCGGTTATGCTTTTATAGACATTGAAAATGTTTATTCAGATATTGATAGCAAATTCAAGAATGGCATAGCTTATATTCTTTGCACAGACAATGTGACCTATTCTCGTGGGGTCACCCATACTGTAAATTTATATAGTCTCTCTGGCGAGCTTGAAGGACATAGGCTTTATCTTGATGGAACAGTATCTGGATTCAATACTGGCTTGGCTGTTAGGGCCTGGTTGCTTTCTTCCAATGCCGAAGAGTTTTCAGTAGCACCACTAAATGGAACACCAGTTCTCGTTTATGATTGGAACCCGGCTGTACAGCATCCGATTACAGGCTCTCTGGGGGCTTATATGCCCCTTTCTCCATCAGCCCTTACCACGACTACCCTTACTTATTCAGGGCGCCTCCTGAGTCAGCCAGAGCCCTTCAACAGAGATTCTAATCTTGGAGCTTATATCTTCGTTGCTCCAGCTATTTCAACTTTCCATGCATATGGTACAGATCCTGTTTCTGGACGAGTTGTTATGTCAAATAACATTCGGCTGCTTATAGATCTACCCGCTTTTTTAAAAGGTGTTGATTACTCTGGTGCTTTACCAATTCCTTATGGCTTTACTTTTATTTCTGAAGAACATAACATAGGAACTGGTCTTGGCGGGACGAACTTCCTTACAATAAATCCCAAGTCGGATTCTGTTAGTTTCTTTACTCTAAACGCAAACTTCGGTTATTAAAAATGGCAGACAAACTTCAAAGTGGTATCGTCGCGCTTCCAGTTTTTGTAGATGGTGAGCAACCGTCTGCTGGTAAGCTCAACTCGTTAGGGAACCAGACTCAGAACGGAATGACTGAAATAGAGAAATCTATTGGTGATATTCACGATGAGTCATATCCATATGCTACCTCTACAGGAACTCATCTGATCCAGCCAAATGGGAGGAGCCCTATTAGCGGTAATGATTTACCAGGAGCTATTGAAAGACGGCTTGACATAGCAAACCTTGCAAGACTTATTGGGCCTGCCGCAAACCTGAACCCTACAATATTAGATATTCAGAGTACTGTCACAGGAGAACGTGTTCCTGATAATATCTATGAATTTGAACTTAGATATCCGCCCGTGGTTGGAACCTGTGTCTTTTCGAATGTAGCAATTTTTGGTTCTCTTAAAGCGGCACCTCAGTTAATCAGCACAGCCGGTGACTATGCTATATCTGGCAGGACCGTTTATACTGCTTCAATGACTGCTGGAAGTGGCACCGTCGCTTATGATACCGATCCACTTTTATGGGGTCAGGGTTCTGCATATACTCATGCACGATTTAATGTTATTCCTGATCCAAACCAAGTAGATATCGGAAGTTCTGAACAGCTTGGAATTGTTGGACCAGATATAAATGGTCGCTATACCATTACGCTTCCAAGGGTTCGCTACCAACAAAAAAACTTTGATTCAGACAATACAGCATTATCTGCAACAGAAGATTCTAATTATAATATTCAGTTGCAATTGCCTTTTGTTTTGACTAATAATTTTACACCAGGCGAAGTTGTTCCTGAAGGCTTTCTGTATCTTAGGAATCACACAACTGGTGAGCTATATGAATCAGCTACTTATTATTATAATTCTGAAACTTCTATTCAGATTGCTGGTGTAGATTTAAGTGGATCGGCTGCTTATGATTATTATTTAATAACTGTTGGTTCAGACATAACTACTTCAATAGATGATTTAAGAGATAAACAATTTAAGCATCGGCATGATGGAACTTACGGTGAACCTAAGATTGATGTATTAGATTTATGTGGAATTACTAAGTATCAGGGTGCTTCCGGCCCTTGGAGCCCTTCTGAAATTCCTGGAAACTTTGCACCACAATATTTGCATAGAGATGGGCTCAGCAATGATGATTGTGGGAACCTGAATGATAGAAATGGTTTAAGAGGCTGGCTGGCTTTCTGCTTCCAGGGACAAGATGCTGGAAAGGGATTCAACCCTTCTTCACCAGAGGCTCTAACCGCAACATTTGGCCTCTTGTTGGGTAGGCCTGGATCCTCATATCGAGCCGAGATCTATAAGAGCACTGCTGGCAACCTGCATTATCATTCACCAGATGCTGTTGGATGGTTGCCTAATTCTGGTCTACATTTTTTTGAGAATGGTCCAGTTTATGCATATGAAGGGCTTCTTGCTGGAAGTATGAGTACTCTTGGTTCCAAGCCTTGGAAAGTCTATACCTGTACTGAGAGTCATTTAATTTCTGATAATGATACTGAAGGTGTCGGTGTCCCTGGCTTGATTGGGAAAACCTTTATTTCGATTTCTGCGATGATTGATGTTTCTAATATTATGGGGATAGGAACCCCGTATTGGATTGGGCCAGGAGATGGAAAGGTTTTCTACAGTACTTTTACTTTTCCATTTAGTGTAGAAGCGATCCCCGCTAGTGGTTACATTGGAATCTCTACAGGCGCTGGACACTGGAACGGTTCTGAGCACACAGTTCGTTACATTGTTCACTACACGGACTAATTTATGTCTTTCTTTTCATTAGAGCTTATTGCTAACGCCCCACCAGAGGTAATTTATTTACCCCTTTCTGCTCATGTGCATAAGTACATAGACAGATTTCTTTATACAGACAGGATAGATGATAGCTCTGTTCCATTAGTTTATTTTGAATCTGTGGCGATGGATTCTCATAGAAACTTACAATTGATAGACAGTTCTTGGTCGATTGGTGTCAATGACTTAGACTATGGCGGTTCCAGGGATAACTGGGTTGTAATTGAGTCTAAGAGTTATAGTTCTCCATATAGTTCAATTGCAGCGACAAATATAGTAATTACTGATGATCGTGGTGAATTAAGACCGCTATTCTACCGGCATTCTTTGCCGGCGAATACTGTTGAAGCAATCATAGAAGTTGTTGACAATGGAAAAGTAGTTGAAGTTGAACCTGGCTATTTGTTAGATCTTGTCGCTGGAAATATCTACACTAACTTTCGAAATCAGTTTGATCAGATTACAGGGGCATACCGGCTTTATTATATTATCTCTACAAATGCAGATGGTAAATCTACTACAGAGCTTTTAAATCCTGTTCCAACAGCTAAGTTGGCAACTTGGGAAGATTTAACTCCTGATGGAAAGATGACAACTGCTTATTCAGTTTATTCAATTGAAAAGAATAGCTCAGGTTATACTTATTATTTCAATTCGACAGGTCCTTGGTATATACGGACCATAAGTGCTTCTGTAATTAAACCCTTTCTTCCAACTGGAAGAAGTTCAAAAGATACTTGGTATCTGAGATTCTCAGCAGGAGATTTTACTACTTTTGTCAACAACAAGGTTCGTAGGTATTGGTTTCCAGAATTTGAAGTTCAAAACTATTTCCCTTCAAAACCCTATATTTATTCTCCTTATAGATCTGTTTTATGGGTAAACTCAAGAACTATTTATGCCAATAGAGATAAAATTTCTGTGAATCCAAACAAATATATGCATTTTGAATTATTTGTTTATGATCCAGATGAAGTTTTAATTAGAGTTTTATCTACTGATTCTTTAAAACATGGTCAAAGATATTCAGATACAGAAATATTTATTGAATCAGATAAAATATTTAGTTGGGATAACAATCATGGATTCGTTAGTTTCGGAATAGATTTAGATTCAGCAAATTCTTATTATGCTGCAATGTTCTATGAAGCTGATGATTTAGAGTGTACACATCAATCACTCAATCCATTGCATAATAAGAACGCCTTAGATTATATGTGGATTTATTATGTAGTTCCTGATGTTGATGAAAAGGATCGGGCGCTTCATTTACTTGGTATTGCCAAAGATGGAAAGATTGCTTACTGTTCTCAGCCTTTGGGCTTTTCTTATCCAAATTTGCAGTTGCTTAATTCTGATGGAACTGTAAATTCAAATTCTGTTATTGGTATGAAGTATATTTCAGCTGACCCTACAGAAGAAACCTTTACAAAGCTTTATACCTCTAGCCATTTAAATGATTATTCTTATTTTGTAGTTGCAGAGGTTCTTTGTCTTGATACGTCCGCAATAGGCGACTCGTTTGTTTGTGATGCAACAAGATCTTCTGGAATCGTAGATGACCACTTTGAAGAAGCGGTTCGAGCCAATCCAAGAGTCTTGCAGTCTCCCTTGGGCTGCGGAGAAGATGGTTTGCAAGTGCCTGAGAGTGGTGTAATTCTTATGCATCCGTCCCTATCTTTATTAGAAGACTATGGCGGCGTTCTTACCAAAGAGCAAGCCGAGGAGTTGCTGAAGACTTACGTCCCAGCTGCAACCTCTGTAATTTTTATCTGGGAAAAAATTGAAAGTGCCATTTATGGAAATTCTTATCCAACATATAATGAAATTATTGCTACTTGGGAAGGACCATATCTTGTATATAGCTTATATAAACGAACAAGTGCTTTAGCTGAATGGGTGTTTATAGACAAAGTTGCTAATCCCCCAGAAGGGCCAATTGTTTTTCAAGACTACGATATTACTTCTAACAATACATATTATTACTCTGTTAGAATTGAAAAAAATGGTATAGAATACTCAGCATCAAACTTTTTATCTATGAAAGCGAGATAACGATGGAATTACAATTCGCAGAGGGCCTTACTGGAAAAGTAATCTACGATCCACTACGCTTGTCTGGCGGTGCTTTCTCCGCGGGCCCAATAGCTGTTACGATTAGTAATCTCAGTGTTTCCGACTATGCCCATCTAGGTTTTTATTTAAGAGCAGCTTCTGATGTTGGGGACGTTGACAATCCTGCTAATTATTCTCCAAGCACAGATTATCAGGATTTGTTAACCTGGGGGAGTGAGACAACCGAAGGACTTCAATCCACTGGAGGACTGATTATTTCTTTTACAGATTCTTTAGGCAATCCAATAACTCAATATTTCAGACGAGGGGTTGGAAGTCTTTATTCTAATAAGATTTTTTATGGGGTCTTGGCCTCGGGATCTTCCTTCACAGCAACTTTTGAATTAGAAGTTCCTTCAGATGCAGTTACTCGTAGACTTTTTATAGATATTGTGGCTCAATAAATGTCTCGATTTAAAGATAAAATCAATTTCGGAGATGAAATTCTTAATGCCGCAAAGCGGCGTATTACAGATGTTGGCGAAAATGATTACACTGAAAAGGAAATTGATGAAGGAGCCGTTAAATACTTAACCGCTCATACCGAAGCAATAACCTTATACAATACTCAACAAGGAACTCCGTTATCCTCTTTAAATAGAGCCGAGGAATTAAGGGATATAAAGTTTTCTGTTGAGGGACTGAATCGAAGAACTGCTGTATTGGAAGAAAAGATTGGTTCTTTTTCTGAAGAGGTTTATTCTACTCTGTCAAATATACAGCGAGAAGTCAATGCTCTTACTTCTGAAACGTCTGAACAAGAAATTAAGATATTAGGTGAATATGACAAGGTTCATTTAAATTCTGCCGTGCGTGGTATAGATATGCCTTTGTCTCAAGACGAAGACAGTTGGAATAAAGACTTCAAAACTGGGTTCTCTTTTTTACAGAAAAACCAAATGCATCCAATTGTATCCGCCGGGTTTACCTTGCCAATCAGGGAGCAGATGTATCTTCCCGTAATCTCAGCGATAATAATTGATGAAGGCACTGATACCGGAGAAGCAATTACTCCTCTGATAAGCACACCAGCTGAAAATATCTTTCTGCCCGGCAAGATTTTTAGACATGTTATAGTCAGAAAGGATTTTGATGAGAGTTCTCGCCTCTATAAACAGGAAACTGTTCTTGACGAGTATCCCTATAGCTGTGTCTCTTCCTGTTCAATTCAACTGGAACTGCCTAATAACGTTGCTATCAACTTTATAGACGTTGAACCTATCGCTGGTTCTACTGTTTATATTTCTAAAATAGAATATTTAAATGAGGCAGGAGAGGAGATAGAATTAACAACCTCGACCTTATCTTCTGAGACAAATCTTTATATCTTGTTCAGCCCAATCTATACCAGATATCTTAAGATCACTTTTGAGCAGTATGCTTCTTTAGCCAGAACCGAAGTCTCTACTTCTGACTCTACTGTTTTGGCCATTAATGGTTTATTAGAAGGAGCTGGTTTTTCTCAATTACTTTCAGAGAATGGAGAGCTTATTAAAGGACGTATCTATGACTTTTCTATGAAGAGAATTCGGGTCGGTTTTATTGTTTATGAGAACCTTGGGGTCTTTAGAAGTAAGCCTATCCTTGTAGAGAGTCCTCTTAGTATAGAGCTGTCTATAGAAGTAGAGTCTATTTTGCCGCCATCTGAGAAAGATCCTTATGGTAATTTAATTGCAACGCCAGAGGGAAGACTTCTTTATGAGACTTATATCGGTGCTCGATTAGAAACTGGCGATGGCAATGTCCGTTTAAATTCTTTAATACCCGTTCCTGATTCTTATCCTTGGCAAACCGAGTTTCTTTTTCCTATTGGAAGTATTGCCAAGGTAAAGCTTTTCCCCGATTTAGGACTGTTATCTCAAGTTGACTCTATTGAGGTTTATAATAATACACAACTTCTTTCTTTAGGATCTGAATACGAAATAAGTTTGGATGCCGAAAGCACTTGGTTCTCAACGATACCAGCAGGCACTGTTTATAATTCTTTTTATAAAGATCCGGTAGCCGGAAATTTCAGGATTAGATTCTTTAATAAAGATCCCGCAGCTCTTTATTGGATAAAATATAGAGTTCTTCGTAATCAGAAATTACTTTCTGATGATTTTGTATATTTACAAAATGGGCATGTTCTTTTTCGCAGACAGCTAGAGCCAGTTCATGGCACTTTAAATACAATTGTTGTATTTAGAACCAATACGCTGTATCCTTATGTTACTTCAATCCTAAGAGAATACTCTCTCAAGATTCAGCAATTTAAGGGTCTTCGTCGGTTCTTTGGTCTGCCATCAAGCAGAGTCCATAAGAATAGCAAACGCATTGGCAGTAGAGGCATGCATGTCACTCAACGCAGCTAAAGAAAGAAGATTTGCTCCTGGAGTTGATTCTGCTAAAAGAATACTTGAGTTACTAAAAGCAGGTATTGGGTTTTCAAGAAGAACCCTCTTTGACTCCAGGACCGAAGAGGAAAAGAATGTTGCAGAGTCCGAAGCTATTGCCATCATTGGCTCTTTGATTGTTGGCGGGAAAGAACTTCCTTCTGTTCAGAATTCAGAATTAGAGTACACCAACGAGAAAGAACTAACTAACGTAATTTCTCAGCTTAGTAATTACGGATATCAGAAAATTCTCTCTTTGATATTGTTGTATTTAGATTATTATAATTCTTATCAAATTGCTTTAATGGACCTTACTGGTCAAATTCGAAGAGTAAAACAAAAGAAAGCAGTTCTTGATATGTGGGACTCTTCTTCTAAATATATTCTTTCTGAAAAGTTTTTTAATTTTGATTTTATAGATAGCTCTTTTACTTCTGTTCCTTCTTTAGAAATTGATACATTTCAAGGAATTGCTACTCTACCAATAAGAGAACGAGTTAGAGTTTCTCCAAGTGCCATTTCTATTGGATCGAATAGTAATGGCGTCCCTGGCAATTCGGATATTGAGGTAAATTCAAGAACTAACGATCCTCGCAATATTCTAAAAGAGAATGACATCGGTTTTGAATATGAAAGGCTGGACTCTAGCCCCTGTCAACTCTCTTTGCTCTTTCAATTTTCTAAAGAAGAGATAATTAACAGTATTGAAATCAAACCAATTACTGGTCAGGTAGCGCCATTCGAAGTTATAGATATATATTTTGCAAGATCTGAAGGCCGAGGTTATCGTTTAAGTCAGATGCTACCGAACGAATTGCCTGATGACTTTTTAACAATAAGTAATTCGAATGATGCTTGGCGAGTTACCTTCTTGCCGGTTCCCGCCAAAATGGTAACTGTTGTATTTCGGCAAACTGCACCGAGTACAATTTCTGTTGCAACTTCAAAGCAAACAGTATCTAATCGATCCAGGTTTAGCATCGGTCTTTCTTCAATTAATTTTTATAGAAATAAGTATTTTAGTGAAGGAGGAATTAATAGTAAGGCCCAGGAATTACCAGGCGATCTCTATGCCGTGAATTCTAAAAGTCTTATATATCCATCTAATAGAACTTTTTATAAATTTGCAATTGAATTGTCTACAGATAATGGGCAGTCTTGGAAGCAGCTCCCATTGGGAGAAGCCGCCTTATTGAATGGCGATGAAGAGTCCTGCATTTGGAAACTTCTTCTTAAGAATACAGAGCCTTTTAATTTAGACATTTTGCTTTCAGACAATAAAATTTATGAAATCAATAGTATAAGTCGTACAGTTTCTAACAAAGTTTCTCCTGTAGACTTCCGCCTTCCTGAAAAGCCTCAAAATGGAGAGGCGTTTGTATTAAAAAAGATTGCTAAGCGCACAGATGCGTTAAGTAAAGCTATTAGGTTATCTACGGGGACTGCTGCCAGCGCAATATTTCCGATACCTTTTGATATTGATGAATATAACATCGAACCAGGTCAATTGAATGTATTTGTAAACAACCACAAATGGACAGAGGTTGTTGATACATCCTCACTTGGTTTTGGTTATTATATGTTCGTCGCAGATCATCGAGCCTTGATTTTCGATTCGTCTTTGCCAGACAAAAGCATTGTTTCTATTTCTGTTAGTGAAGAAAGGTGTCTGTTTGAAGAACGTCAGGATGGGTTTTATCTAAGTCCACAATGTTTATTTGATCCTGATAATTATATTTTCACTCACATTCCTTCTTCATTTAATAGGAACAGCAGGATTCTCCCTCGTGGAGTTAATCGAATTGTATTGGATCAGACCGAAATAGATCCTAATAGTTTTAGTATCATTTCATCAACTGGCATTACTTACAATTCGGTGACCACTCGCTTGCTCTTGGCTGCCCCAGGAGACTATTGTCTTGATGCTGTTAATGGCATTCTTTATTTATTTGAAGGAATTTCTACAGATGTTGCAAGGTGCATTTTTAAATACGCTCGGCGGACAGAATTAGATAAGGCTTTTTGCAAAACTATTTTTGACGAGTTGAAACCCTCCCAAATTCGCGTTGATAAAAACTCTCTTTCGGTTCATGAAGTGACTGATATTGCCTATGGTTCATTAGCTGGGCGAATTAATATCAGTACTGGAGAATTTGAAACAAGAACTGATGTTGTTCCTGGTGCGAATAGGGCTGTCACTCTTTCTTATGATTACATAATCAAGAATTCTGTCACCATCGGTCCAGAGTTTATGGGCTATATCAGCTCTTCAGATAAGCCGACTGAAGCCGACTTCATTGATGGGTATACAGAGTTCTTGGGTCTAATTGCAGTTGATAAAGAGAACACAATTGCACTTACTGCTGAAGGCACTGGAATTTCGCAGTTCAACCTTTCTGCAGGAGCGACTTGGTATCCAGAAATGGATGTAAGTTTTTCAGACACAACTGTCTTTGCAAACAAGAAGTTCTCTTTTGCAGCATTATCAATTGCTGGCGATTATTATATTTCTGATGAAGGGCTGGTTTCTGTCGTTAATAATGTGCCAGCCAATATTGAAATGTCTTATTATTACAGAGACCTGGATTGGGATAGCTCCAACAGATTCTCTGTAGACTATAGAAATGGCATTCTCTATACTTCAGAAAATATTCAGAACGGTTCTGAAATCAAATATAAGGCAACTAGTTACAAACTGTCTTATGATATTTGTGAAGTAGTCAAGAACACTTTCAATAACAGCTCTCAGTCAGTCCGAATAGATAGTGAAGGAATGAATAATATAAACTTAATTAAAATTCTATGGAGGAAAGCCTCCTCAGATCCGCTACCAGAACTGTCAAATTATTTCTCGCCAATTCTTTACTCTGTTAAACTTGGATTTGAATAATGAATCAAAGATATGCATCGGCAATTAAACGACGAATTATTCAGAAATATTTATCTGACAATAATCGGTCTCCGTCGCCGGAAAAATTAAGAGAATTGATCAGTGCCGAAATTGAAATTCGACCAAATTTAGATATAGTAGGCTTCTCTTCTTTGGATATAACAAAGCCGAGAATGAATACTGCCTCTTCTATATCAACAGAAAATTTAAACAGAGCAGCTATTCAAGATGATTATTCTGTTATAGACCAAAGAATAAACGATCTGATTGAGACATTAGAAGACTGTTTTCGAGCTGGCAAGAATACTATTAACAAAACGTCTAAGCTTATTTCCTCAATCGAGTCACGTTTAAATAATTTGTTACTTCTTAAAGGCAAAGCGAATGTTTTTGCTTATGGGATAGAAGAAAACTTTGAAACTCAAGATCTGGTTGATTTTAAAACTACAACCGGAACAGTTGAATCAAGAGCAGTCTCTCTAAAAAGATCTAGCCGAACTTTGATTCCTTTGGATTCTGCAAAGATTTCTTTTTCTTCTATTGGAAAGGCCGGTATTATAGGTGCTTCCAGCAACAGTCCAATTTCTACGCTAAAAAGCGCGGATGGAAAGTTCTGGGAATATCAAATCATTACGGCCAATAAAACTGGTCGAGTTATGTGTGTTATTGATCTTGACCTGAAGGAGCCCGCTTACATTTCAGATGTAAAAGTTGTTGGTACCTCTTTAAGCGTCAATTCAAAAACTCATGTGAGTTTATTTTATAGTATAGACGGGAAATCTTTTGCCGCCTCTTCTAAAGAATCGCTTTTGATTACTGGTGATAATATCTTCGGAATTGGAGTGCAAGATATAAAAAGATTACGGATTATATTTTCTAAAGATGTATCTGATGATATTGATGGTAACTCATTTATTTACTTATTTAGTTTAGATTCTATTGAATTGTATTCTGATTATTATACTGACAAAAAAGAATCTGTAGTATATCTAGGGCCATATAAAGTTTATGATGAGCAACTGAATCCTGTTAATTTTTCGTTAGCTACAATTGAAAAAAGCACTTGTTGTTCTGTGCCTGCTGGTACCCAGGTGGCCTTCTTCCTTTCTAAGGACAATGAGAACTGGCATTCAGCTTCTTGCTCTGGAGATATTCCTTCTATTGTTTCTTTTTCTAATTTGAATCCTGCCGGCAGCGAATCTTATATTGACGGTACATCTTCGGCATCTTCTCTTACTGATAATATTCTTGAAAATATGGATTTAGATTTTGGCAAGGAAGCTTATTTAAATCTGTATATCAACAGTGATTTTGCAGACAAGGTAGTTTTACAGAATATCTATCTAAAGAGAAATTTACCGAATGGACAACCACTGTATGGAACTGAAGCTGGGTGGTTTTATAAAGATGAGACTGGCGAGTACAGTTGCGCCTTTTACATTGAATCTCATGAAGGTCGATTTATTGAGTTGGGCAATACAAGCGCAGAGATAGACGGTCGTCCAGTTACCGGCTCAGTATTTATCCAGGCAGGATACCACTCCTTTAAGACCAACAGAAGTAATTGGAAATCTGTTGGACAAGGCTTGCTTACTCTAAACGATCTTAAATTAGAAGATAATCTGTATCCGTTCAATCATAAGTTGATCATTGAAGGTTACTCTTACAGTAATGGTTTTTCTGGTGAAAAGCTTTATAACGGAATGGATTCTTATTTTGGAGTTCTTTGTAAGTATGTTTCTCCGGAAAGATTCTATGCAGAAGGCAACGGGGACTTAACTATTTATACTATCGAGAAGTTTGATGGTAGCATATTTTTTAAAGTTAAAGTTGATCCAGGCAACTTTTCTTGGAAGAGTGAAGATGTTGAAATAGATTATATGTTAAGATCTGACCAAACTAATCAGCTATATATAAAGATATTACTCACTACAAGTGATGTGCGTTTTTCTCCAAGGGTTCACTCTTTAAAGGTTAGGGTTCTGTAATGGCTGGATACTTCAATAAATTAATTGCTACTCTTGTACAGTCCACCGGAGCTAATACGGGGCTATTATCAACAGCTTCCGACCGAGCTTCTTTCCAGACAAACGTCAAGGCGGATCTTGCTCGTTTAATTTCTCAATACAACAATGTAGTGTATCCTGCATTTATCTCCTTGAGGAGTGGCCCTGCTTATGATGATGTTATAGAGTATGGTGTTGAGGGCCGCTCTATTACGACCTATGGTGGAGCTACTTCAGCGGGCGCTCCCTGTTATTGGAATACATCACTAAATGCCCCTGCTTCTATAAAAGATACTATAGATTATTTAATCACAGAGATGGATCGTCTTGAAAATTTACTTTCTGCTTTTGAAGTAGATGGTACATATGATGACTCTTCCATTCTCCAGGCGATTTATTGTCTTCAATTAGATCGTTCACAGATTGCACTTGATACTTTTGGAGAAGACTATAGTACTGATTGCGATGGAAGTGCTGATTTAAATTATCCTTTGGCTCGTCATATCTATGAAATTGGCCAGCTGTTGAATGGGTTCCCCTCTATGGGGTTTTCATTTACAGGCAGCTACCCAACCCTTTCTTTAAATGTCAATTTATCTGAAGTCAATATTGATACAACTCTTCCTCTAAGTGTTATTACTGAACTTGGGGCTGACCTTGGGGCTATCCGAACTTTTGTGGGTATGGACGCACTCGAAGATAGCACTCCAGATTACTCGGTACATGTAGTCAATCCACTGAACTGGATTGCAGATGGTATGTCGCTTGAGGAGGCGATTGCATTGTTAGACGAAGTAGCTGAAACTATTACAGCTACAAATCTTGGGGCTGGTGCTCGGGTCTTTGCTTCAAAGGTTGCATCACAGCTAGGATTCAGAACACTAACTGGCACTTCTGGTTTAATTACTGCTACGCAAAACCCGAATACAATTAATTTGGATTTAGTGGCTGGGTTAGATGATTTAACAGATGTGACCCTTGTAGCTCCTTCAAACGGCCAGCTTCTCATTTATGATAGTGCGACTTCTCAATGGGTTAACTCTACCGATGGAAACACCGTAGGGAACAATTGGGTTGAGCCCGCACAATGCATTGCGCCTGCTGCTGCTCCTATAAATCTAAGAGATCCAGGGCCTCCGGTATCTCCGATTGTTGTCAATTTCTTTGACTATACAGGGGCAACAGAAGCAGAAGAATTAAGCTTCAGATTTCTTGAGTTTAAGGTAGGAGGTCAGCCTTGCCCAGATGCTCAAAGAGTTATGTGGACTCTTGGTGTTCCCAACACTGGTATGGCTGCAAGCAGTCTTAAGGTTTCTAAGTGTCGAGTTGTTGCTCATTTTGTTTTACCAGATTCATTTCCGTGGGGCGGGGGCGCTGGTGGCGCCGCGTTGTTTGATCTACAGATTGGTCAATCGACTACTGCTGTTGAAGGTATTATTGCTAATAGAACTCAAATTATCCATGCTGGAAATATTTGGGGTACTGTAGTAAGTAAAACACTAACAGCGGCACCTGGCGCCTTGCCATTAACTTCTTATGTTCTTGACTTCGGTACGACCTCACTGAACCCTGCTGCTAAAGATGGTCTGGTCAACTTTAGATTAAGACTGAATCCTCTAACTGCTCCGACCGGAGACTTTGTAAACAATGCTGCCGCCATTTGGTTTGTTGGGGCAACAGTAGTTTGGCTTAGGTAATGAAAAGTAGAAGAATTCAAAGAGTTGTTTCTCAAGTCAATGATAGCCATTTTAAAGGTCAGCGAAAGATTGAAGTAGTTCCAAAGGAAGAAAGTAGTATTCGAAAAGTGGTGAAAGAAAATAGCTTTTCTAAAATTTGCATAATCAGAAGCTTAGGCGGTATTGGAGACGTGCTTATGACGACTCCTGCATTACGAGAACTTAAGCAGCGGTATCCCAATATCCAGATCACTTACGCAATCGACCGGCACAAAACCTTTGATGATGCCTATTATTCCTTGATAAAGAATGCTCCATTTATTGATTTTATTGTTGATGTCAGGTATGTTAACCGTTCTTCTTTTGACAAGGTAGTTGACATTACAGCTACGGGCTTATCTTATGAACGGCAAGATCTTCCCCCAAGAAATCGAATTGATATGTTCGGTTCGGCTCTTGGTCTAAACAGACTTTCTGATTATCTTCCCTTTTACAAGACCGAATCAGACGAAATATTGTGGGCCCGTAAACTGATTAACAGAACTTATGCTCCAGTGATAGCTTTGCATACTGCTTCTAATGAAGAGAAGCGTTCACTTCCTATAGAGAAATACAGAGAAATCATCCTTAAGCTTAATCAAAGACTATCTGGTATAAAAATTCTTTTATTTGATTTCAATAACAGAAACGTAGAACTTGCTAATTTGCCAGGAGTTCTCTCTTGTAATTTATATAAGATTAGAGAAGTTGCTGCTCTTATAGAGCAGTGCGATGTTTTCATGGGGCCAGACAGTGGGCTAATGCATTTGAGCGCGGCGTTAAAGGTTCCTTCAGTAGTTGTCTTTGGCTCCATTCCGCCTATTGCCCGTATTAATCATTATCCAACCCACATCTCTATACAAGAGAATATCTCTTGTAAAAATTGTTGGTATAGTTCTTGTAATCACAATATTGAGTGTATGAAGAAGATTTCTTCTGAAAATATTGTAGATAAGATTATTTCTCAGATTTCTTCTGCAAGTAATAAGATTTGCTTTCATTCAATTCTGGATCCCTGTGATGGGTATGGCGGCTCTGCTGAACAGATAGCGTTAGCTTTATCTCAGAAAGACCCGCACATCAAATACCTGCCACATCGAATAGCTCCTGACTGGAAGAGACTTGTAGAACCTCATGTAGAGGGGCTGTGTAATCGTTCAGGAGGCGCTTTGGCTTACTTAGGCTATTACCCCCCTGGACTGAATGAAAGACTGTCTGTAGAGGCCCTCAGGGCTCGCAAACGCTTTATCTATACTACTTTTGAGTCCACTAAACCACCGGCCCAATGGACAGATTATATAAATCAATTTGATAAGCTTTTCGTTAGTTGCAGAATGTGCAAAGAAGCATTTCAAGAAGCTGGTGTTGAGGTTCCTATTTCTATAGTTCCCTTGGGAATCAAAGAAAAGAATTGGCCATATCTCAATAGGTCCACTGCTGGTCCTTTTCGATTTCTAATGTTTGCCAATGCCAAGATGGATGATTCTCGAAAGAATTATTTAGCAGGATATAAAGCATTTAAAAAGGCATTCGGCAATAATAAAAATGTAGAACTTATTTTAAAAGTTTCAGGAGGAGAGATTCCAAGAGAAATAGCTGCTCAGCCTAATGTCAAAATCTTTTCTGGTAGATATGCTCATGACGAGCTATTGGATATTTTTAGATTAGGAGACGCACTAATCTCCCCTTCCAAGGGAGAAGGATATGGCTTAGTCCAACGTGAGGCTATGGCTACGGGAATGCCTGTTGTTTCAGTCAATTGGGGTGGCGTTGAATCTATAATGAATTTAGAATATAACTATCCAGTTCGTTTTAAATTAGAACCAGCAGTTTATCTCAAAGGACTGTATGAAGAACGAAACAACGGCTCTTCTGATTTTGGTTTTTGGGCAAACCCAATAACAGAACACATAGCAGAAGTGATCAGCCAGATACCTGGACAGTTCTCAACGGTCAGAGAGCGAGGCTCGCTTGCTTCGGAATGGATCCGACAAAATGAAACATATTCAATTACATCTCAGAAGCTTATTGAGGAGATGGGATTATGAGAATCGTTTTCGATCTGGATGGAACACTCTGTGAGGGGAGTTCTTATAAAACGGCTTATCCAATTTCTGGCGCAAAAGATTTACTTTGGCAGTTTCGCAAGGCTGGCCATACGATAATAATTTTTACAGCCAGAGGAATGGACAGTAATTCAGGAAACCTTGGTAAGGCCCAGAAAGATATTGCATTGCTTACTTTACAGCAATTAGAAAAGTGGGACTTTCCTTATGATGAAATCTTTTTTGGAAAACCGGCGGGCGATATTTATATAGACAACCAAGGATATGTTCCTAATAAAAGAATTGGTAAAAACTATCCTCTCATGTTATCATTCAACCAGATGAAGCAAGACTTCAAAAACTTTATTTAATCAACTTCTTACATGGCGGATAATAAATTATGACTTCAGTTGAATTTGAAAATGCTCGTGTTGGTATTCCGAGTCAGAATGAATTAGTTTTATATAGATTAGATCAGGTAGAAAATTCTATAAAAGAAATTAAACATGGTGTTGATAAATTGGGGGAAAAATTAAGTAAGAAAATAGAGCTATTTACTGAGATTCAAAGAGAAAGTTTTGCTAAATTCATTTTAACCGAACGAAGAGTTACTGAAATGGAAGCTGGCTTCAGTGAAGGAAAAACTGAGACTAGAGAAATCAATAGACGGATAGATGAAGTGGATAAAAGAGCCAGGTGGGCTGGTTGGAAGATTGCTGGACTGCTCGGGGGAACGGCTGGAATCTATGCCACAATTCAACTGCTGTATTATGTCGGTATCTTTTAGGAGTCTACTATGCCTTGGTCAATGACAGAAGCTAAATACAACAGCGTTGTAAATCGTTTAACGTCTTTAGAAGAATATATGAACGACGTACTTGTAGCTATAGGTAACTATGTAACTGATACACAAGTTCAAGAAGTCTTGGTGGTATTGACTCAGCAGATTAATGCATTGAGTCAAGGCGTAGAAGAGTTGGAACAGAGAGTAACTAATATCGAAGAAACTCCCGCTTGAATAAATTAACTATATTTGTTATTCTCTTGATCGTATAACAACTGTCATGGAGAATAGAAAATGCCTGTACCTAAAACAAAATGTCTACCGGGCAATAAATATGGAAAATGGACCATAATTGAAGAAGCAGAGCCGAAAGATACAAGGTACGGAAGGCTCCGTCAAGTATTAGAAGATGCGCCTTAACTAATCTTCCGTTATGTTTCCGTAGGCGCAGCAAAGACCACTTTACAGAGACTGCCTCTCTTGATAGAATTAACAGTTTGAAAGGTTATACTGTTGATAATATTCAATGGGTCCATCGAGATATAAATTTAATGAAACAAGCATTAGACTTAGATTATTTTATTGAGATGTGCAAGAAGGTTGCAGAATCTCAGAGTTCTAATAATTCCATAAATGATTAGCTGAACTTATAAAATGCAAAGCTTTCGAAAAAGAAACAAATTTTTAGATAAGAAGAAATCTATGAAAATTCGTCCATTCATTTTAACTTGTGATAAAAATATTGAGTTCTTTTCTAAGTTTGTAAACTCTTATATAGGGAAAGCTCGTTTATCTTTGCAACGTCCAATTGTTTATGCTGGTTATACTTCATCTGATAAAGGACTGCGCCGACGCTATAATTCTTTAATTGCTGCACTTTCGCCTGAGGTGGTTATTCCTCAACCAAGATATTGTGAAAACGATTATGCAAATATTCAATACCTTGCTATTAAAGATATCCACAGTATTGGATATCACTATGTAGAAGATGCTTTGCTTTTTTTTGAAGATGATATTGTTTTTTCTTCTAAATTTGCCAATATCCTAAGTGATTTATCTTTTCCTGCTAATACTGGTTTGCTAACTCTTTATTCTAATGGTGATGAATATTTTCCAAACAGTGAATCATTCATTTACGAAATAGATCCTAAAAGATATTATGGAAATCAGGCAGTATTATTTCCAAAGAAAGTTGTAGCAGATCTTTCTCTAAACTGGCAACAGCTCTTGCCTTACCCGTACGGCTGGGATCTCCGTTGGGCTGGATATCTTAGCGACTCTGGTTATAAGCTTTATGCTACATATAATTCTTATGTTCAGCATATTGGTCATGGCTCAAGGCTACATACTGATCAATCTACAAGATATATTTCAAACAGGTATTTGGCATAATGAAAAAGCTTATTATCGGCCTTGGCTCTGGAAGATGTGGAACTACTTCTCTTACAGTAGCCCTTCAAAAGACGTTTCATCATAGAGATATTACTCATGAATTTGTGCCATTGATTCCTTGGAAGGATGGAGATATTGAAGGAAAAGTCAATAGCTTGCTCTGCCGAGTTCATCCTATCGTCGGAGATATTGCTTTTTATTATCTACCTTATGTAGAAAAGATTTTACAGCTTCACCCTGAGACTTATTTTATTTGTCTTCAGAGATGGAAACATGAGACTGTAAATAGTTTTAATACTTTTGTTGAAAATAGAAACCATTGGTCTCTCCATGATGGCACGATTTGGGACAGAGATTTTGCATATGATCAGTGTTTTCCAAAATATAATATTGACAACAAAATAAAATCTATTGAAAAATATTATGATGATTATTATTCAGAAGCACAAAGACTTCAGAATTTATATCCAAATAATTTTAGAATTTTCTACATGCGACCGACATTAAATACAGAAGCTGGTTTTAAGGAATTGCTGAAATTTATTAAAGAAGACAATAAGATTGATTCAAGTGCAATAGGAATTAAAAAGAATCAACGAGAAAAAACAGAAGAATCTTTAAAAGTCTTTTATAACAACCATTCTGAATATTGTTCGTCAGAATATTGGAAAGCCTTTGATATTTTTGGAGTAAAATTAAATAGCAGAAGCTCTGTTTTAGACATTGGATGCGGTGATGGACGAGCTGGCTTCTGGCTACAGTCTAAATCCAATTGTTCCTACACGGGAGTAGATTATTCTTCTATTCGGATTCAGAAAGCAGTTGAGTTAGCAAATAAAACAAATGCTAGCTGCAACTTTGTGAACCAGTCGGCACAAGAATTTCTGTCTGAATGTGAGAAGACCTATTCTCTTATCTGTTTATTTGAAGTATTAGAGCACTTAGAAAATCCGCAAGAAGTTCTGATCCAGTGTCAGAGGCGCTCTCGCTCAATAATTGGGAGTGTTCCTTTAAATCATAAGGCCTTTTCCCATATTCAGATTTTCAAATCTGTCGAACACCTTGAATTTATGTTTCCTGGAATCCAGTTTCTTCAAGACGCGGAGAATAAACAGCAAGTTTATTTCTATTGGAAAAAATAAGGGATGCGGCCTTCTGTCTTCTACTTTTTGCTTTCGCTCTTTTTAACAAGGCCCCTTTCGGGGCCTTAATTAGTCTAGTATTGTTATTTGATTACCTTCGATCAAGATAAGTGAGTGTTTATCTCGTTTAACTACCTCTTCTTGAAGTTCAATATTTTTTGCCTCTATGGCAAGAAGCCGTTTCTGAAGGATTTCATTTTCACGTTTGAGATAACAGACTTCTTCTTCAAGATTACGATTAGTCATAACGAACTCCTATTTATGCGGAGGACTTTTTAAATGGTACTAACTCAATGTAGGGTTCCCAGTCATCAGACTCTGGAGAGAATGTACCCTCTGATTCAGTGATTACATAAATACCATCTCTCTCGATTTTAACAGCTACAAGGTTATTGGTTCCATTGATTACGTCAGCTACTTGACGAGCAATCTTCCGTTTGCCGTCTGTCTCCCAGGCAACCAATTTAGAGTTAGTGTTAAATTCTACCGCCTTGAATTCTTCGGTCTTGAACAGTGCAGGATTCTTTGCAAAAGAGATCATTGCCTTTGTCCAATGACGATGACGGCAGAACCAGTTGTAGATCGCCTCTTTAAGTTGTTCTGCAGATAAGTCTGTCATCATTGTTTTTCCAGCTGGAATTACATGATGGCTTGGTTTGATAATTTTGGTACCCATTATCTTATTGACCAGGGCCTGTTGATTACTTGAACTGCCTAATTGCTTAATGGCGTCTTCTTTAGTGAGTCCCATATTTTCCTTTCATATTTATTGATATTTCGATTGTTGATGTGCCAGAGTCTTTCAAAATCGTATTGTGAAAAACCCAGATAACGAAAGTATACCATGTGCCAGTATAGAGGAGGCAGATCTTTTTTGATACGTCTAATGCTTATAAGATCTGTTCTTATGATATTCGGAAATGGCTCATACTCTTCTTCTATATCTTGAAGAACATACTGAGACTCTTCTTCATAGGTTTTTAAGATTAAACGCTTTAACAAAAAGTTAAATGACTTCCCAAGGATAGATAGAATCCCTCTCTCTTTGAGGTGGTTTTTATAATAACCACATTTCTTCAGTAGCTGCTCAAACAGAAAGTAGATTTCTTGATTGGTGTCTTCTCGCTCTCTAAAGAAGTTCATTAGTTCGAAGGCTCGATCTAAATCTCCCTCTCCCAAATAGAGAAGCCACCCTGATATAAAGTTTGGAGGATCTGGTATATACCGATCATAATGCATTAGAGCCTCAATATAGTTTTGGAAGGCGAAATAGATTTCATTTGAATCCTTTTCTACCCAACCCATTAATGCTCTTGGGATGTCAATTAGACAGCTTTCCCAAAAGATCTTCCATCCTCGAATTATCAGCATTACTCATAAAATCCTTTGCTATTGTGAAGAAGTCTTCTAACCGAAGTGTAACATAAATGTCCTGTCTATCTTCATGTGTGACAGCAATTGGAATGCGTCCGCTTTTAGAATTTTCGACATCTGCAATTGCTTGAAGTATAGCAGCTTTGATATTTACTCGCTTATGATGTTTAGCCTCGATATGAAAGACATCAATTTCTTCAGAATGTCCATCTGGGATCTCTTGCCCGCCACCTCTTGATTGGCCGAGGCCCCTTTTGAAAAGGCACTCAAAAGCATCTGTAAAGAGTTTCGCTACTTTTCTTTCAAAGTTTTTACCTTTTACTTGTGCTCCCTTTCCTCGACTTGCCACCTGTTTTTCCTTTCTCACTCTGCATGGGTTGTACTATCTCATCTATTATTCCTATTTCAACAGCCTCGCTGGCATAGAAATATTTAGAGGTAGCGTCTTCAAAATGTTTCTTCCAATTCTTCTTGTTTAAACCAAAGCCTTCACGGATGCAATTATTATATCTTTCTAATGAGGTTTTATACATTTCGTAAAGAGAATCGGCTTGTTCTTGAGAACTAATGAGATGCTGATAGGATTGTAGGGGATGATAAAAGAACATTGTGTTGGCGAAAGATAACTTAACATTTGCAGCAGACAGGATAAGCAAGCCAGCTGAAGCACATTGTCCTATTGCTGTAGCTACTACCAGGTTTGGTACGGCTTGAAGAGCATCATAGATGGCAAATCCATCCGATAGATTACCGCCAGGGGTATTTAGATGAATGCTTATTGGTGCCTGTTGGTCTTTTAACACAAGGCTGAGCAGCTGAGAGATAAAAGACGAAGAACTCTTTTCGTGAATTGTTCCAGCTAAAAGTAATGTTCTGGTTTCGGGGCCATAGAATTGCAGTTCTTCAGGACCCCAGATGGCCATTTCACTATCTTCTTCATCCTCTTCTTTGTCTGGTTCTTCTCTTTCAGGTACATCTTCCGTAGGCACTTCTTCATCCAAGAAGAAGAGTTTTGAGAAACGACTCATTTATTTTTCCTTTTATTGTGTATGGAATGACTTTGAAGAAGATTCCCTCTTCTTCTAAGGCTGCTTGTTTTAGACTATCTCTATATTGCCCTTCTATGAAATTTCGCTCAGCTTCTTTATATGAAATATTTCCAAAATTGACTATATCATAGTGTTGCTTGCCATGAAGCTCCAGGGCTGTGTTGAGCTCATGTATATACCAATCAACAAAAAGATTTCTATTAGAAAAAGAAGGACAAAGATCTCCCAATGGTACTTCTTGATAACATCTAAGAGAGCTGAAAAATGAAGATGAGGTAAAGACATCTCGTACCGCCTTATGAAAATTGGATGATGATTCAATTAATACAAATTGATTTTTCCATTTAGATTTTGGCAATTTTAAATTCTTTATCTTTACATATTTCTAATAGTAATCCTTTCTGCCACAAGAATTGATATAGATCGTTCCACTCATTTGAATCTTTAATTTGTTTAAACGATCCAGTTGAAGAATCAAACTCTTCTATATAGGTCTGGCCGCCAGGAATGTCCTTCTTAAAACAAAGGTACTCTTTAAGGCCTCGTATGACGGTGGCGATATGTAGCCAAGGACCGCCGCCAAATATTTTGTTGCTAAGTCGTTGCCTTACATCGTTTACTATTATGAATTCTGTTCCGAAAGTTTTCATTAGTCAAAGTCCAGTTTGTAGTACTTCTTGAAGAAATGTTCTATTCCAATTAGTACAGCATAAGCAATGGCAAACGTTACTATAAAAAATATTAAGATTTTCATTTAATCCTCACTATTAGCTCTGTTGCCATCAGACCAGATTTCTTCGCCCCACCAGCTCTTTGCAGAGATATTTCTTCTATATACTCGAACGGTGGAGATGGATACAGCTCTGATTTTATTAAATCTGTTCCATGGTTAGATATAACAACAATTGAGTTTTGTTTTGAGAATTCTATGGCTAACTGTGTTAATCTCTGTTGATCCTTCCAGGTAAAGTCTTCGGCATTATAGGAGGTAAAGCTTGCTGTTGCTGATAGCGGAACGTAGGGAGGATCTAAATAAATTTGGCAGTTAGCAATCGTCCAGGGGATAATGTTGAATATATTCTCATAATGTAGCTCTGCATTCTGTAGACAATTAGAACAAGCCATAAGATGTTCATTGTCTGGCAGGGCCACCTTTTGATAACGACCAATTGGAACATTGAATTCGCCAGATTTATTTTCTCTATACAGCCCATTGAAACACGCCTTGTTTAGCCAGATAAATAAGACTGATAGCCGAATCATTTCATTTTTAGAATTGATATCTCTTATAGAGAAACTATTGAATTCTTTTCGAAGAGGATAATAAGTTTCTTCTGACAGAGGAATAGAACTTATACTGGCTAACTTGGTAATTAGTTCTGCTGAATATTTTTGTAAAGTTCTATAGGTGGTTATAAGCTTCCAGTTTAAATCAGATAGATAAGCGGTTCCTTTTATATTGCCAATTGATTGTCTGTAAAAGAATACAGCGCCGCCGCCCAGGAATGGCTCTACATAATCTTCTGCAGGCCCTTCAAATGCCTTGTCTACATACTCTACGAGCTTAGACTTTCCTCCTTGCCACTTTAAAAATGGTTTTATAATCATTTTTTCTCCTTTAAGAAAGTGCATTTATTTCTGATTGGACAGTGTTTTTCTTTACAAGCCATTCTTGGAATATCAAAATCATTTTTCATTAGAGTCGCAGCGGTATTTAAAACTTTCAGAAAACAATTGTCAATATCATGGTTCGTATAGTTTTGATAGAGAACTTTGTTTGTATAGCTTCTTCCAAAAATGTGAGCTCTGACTTTAACGGTTTTGTCTTGATAGAATTCTTGGACAGTAGGCTCCAGGATCTTTACCTTAAACAATGAGAGTAAGTCGTTTAGATTGGCTAAATCATTTTCATAAGGGCTAAATATTACGGCAGCCACGGTATGGAATTGGGGCCTTCTCAATAATCCAGAGAAAGATAACTTAAAGTTGTGATTCCCTACTTTTGCATTCGCCTCAAATGGACCGGCAATCGGATACCATAAATTCATTGGGAGATATTCAGCAAAGCTCTGAATCCAATAAGTACATTCCTGATGAATTTTATCTAATTGGCCCTCCAGGTAGCCCTCCGTCTTATTTTGATATGCGAGAGACAGAAGCAGTGCCTGCTGCATGTGCCGAATCATATCATTGGATCCTCTTAACACTCCGACGTATAGGCGTTCTACCGTTTGTTTCAATACTCTGTACATGAAGTCTTCTTTTAGAAGATTTCCTGATTGATGCAGCCTTGGGCAATACAGGTAGGTTCTCATCTCTTGCTCTGTTATTGTTTCGTTTTTCCCTAGACTTCTCATTTAGTCTCCATTCTTTTATTTGTTTAATTAATAATCTTGCTGCAGTTATGTTTTTTGAACGGAAGAAACCTCTCAACTTCTCTACCCATTCATTTCTTGCAAAAGAGCTTCCATGCACACCGTGTCTGCCTATATGGCATTTCTTACAAAGTGTGATTCCTTGAGTAGAATCTAATGCAAATTCTGGATGATAAAATTTAGATAAGATATGGTGCGCTTGGGTTTCTTTTTTAGACCCACAGATTTGGCAAGTGAAATCGTCTCGTTCTCTGACTTGCTGACTGAACCGATGTAAATCATTAGCAGATAATTCTGGTCCTTGAAACTTAGGCTGTTTTATAGACTTAGGCCGTCGAGGCGGCCTAACAAATTTCTTTCTAAAGTTTCTTCTTAAAGAACTCACAACTTGCTACTGATTGATATATCAATTGATTTGTCAAGAGAAGTTGACAATGAGACTCCAGCACCAACCCAAATATTATTTATTAAAGGAATCGGCTTGCCTATATTATATGAAGCAATATCTATTCCAATGTATGCATCTGAGCCATTTACAGTAAGTCTTGGAGAAGCAAGATCTACTTCTTGTATTATGTGTAGCCAAGGCATTCCAAGGCCAGCTGAAACGCTAAACAAAGGAAAGTGAGTAGAACCAATCAGAGATAACTCTGGCTTGATTACTTTAAATTCTTTTTGTTCAAAGATTTGGAAATTAGTTGTTGGCAGTTCATAAATAGTTTCTGGTTCCAGTGTGGATTTAGCAGTTAGTTTTGTAGCCGCCACTCCTTCGGCAATAACTGTTTTCGTTTCAAAGGTAAGAGAAGCAGTTGAGAGTCTATATTCTGTTCCGGTCTTTTTAATTTCTGCAACAGGCATTCCACATTCTAAAGCAAACAAATAATTTTCTGGACAAGTTTGTTGGACTGTTTCAGAACCGATAACAACTGTTTCTGTACGAGTTATATATCTGATTTCTGAAGGCTTAACTTTCATTTGGGCAATTATCTGTTGCAGAGAATCTTCTTTAGCTTTTGATTCGGCCAGTAGATCGGAGAGTTTCAGCTTCTCTGTCTCTGTAACCTTTATACTTTCATTATAATCATAGGCATTCTGATTCAGAATTAGACCGTATTCATCTTCAGTTTTATTGATTCCTTGACATCGGCCAACAAAGAATACTGCTACTAGGAGAAATAGAATAATTCCTAATGTTTTAAATTCTTCTAGTAGCTTCTTCAACATTTACTTCTTGCCCCAGCACCCAGGCTTAATCTCTATTTCGCCGGCTTCAGCCAACGCTTTAATGTGCTCATTGAGATAGATAGGTACAATCTCATACTGTTTTGCTTTAGCAGTTGCGGCAGTCATGGGAATATATTGTTTTTGCTGGCGAGCTGGATTCTCTTTATCTATAAAGATGAGCCCGCGTTTAGTTAAAGTCTGAATTACCCTATGGAA
>Ga0066636_10000196_pt1 | contig 30854 bp, 24 predicted proteins | sample CryGeyCG2014_080_2_FD_62736 | JGI IMG/M metagenome (GOLD analysis project Ga0066636, IMG submission 62736) | Groundwater microbial communities from aquifer - Crystal Geyser CG07_land_8/20/14_0.80 | ecosystem: Environmental > Aquatic > Deep subsurface > Groundwater | place: USA: Utah: Grand...
TTTGTAAGTTCTCAAAAGATAATAATATCTTGACCAAATTTCCTCTTTTTCTTTAAGCGTAAGCAGCAAGCAATCCGGGTCTATGGCTCTATGGCATCCTATTCTTTTGCCTTCGAAGTAAGTATCTTTTAAACTTTTATTAAAATCGACCAAAAAAAGTAATTTAAAATCAGCGTTTTTTTCTTTTGCAAACAGATACATTTCTTTTAAATGAATATAATTTTTTTTAGACATTACAGGCCATATTGATACCACGGGATGTTGCTTGTTTTGTTTTTTCTTCTCTTTCTGGAGAGCATCTATTCCTTTTGATGCTTCTAAAAAAGCCCCTTTTCCTCTCATTAAATCATGATATTTTTCCGGGCCGTCTATTGAAAACCTTATGCGGTGAAGTTCGCCTTTAACTAATTCTTTTGCCACGGACTCATTTATTAAAGTTCCATTGGTAACAATTTCCGTGAACGCTGAAGGAGAAATTTCCCTGATTATTTCTGGCAGGTCTTCTCTTAGCAGGGGTTCACCGCCCAAAAATCTGACACAATTGACACCAAAATGAGATTTATAAGTTTTGAAAGTATCAATAATCTCCTTGGTGGTTAATTCCGGCTTGTCGCTACGTTCATCGAGCTTCCATACATTGCACATTCTGCACCTAAGATTGCACTTGTATGTGATATCAAACGTTAAAGTTGTAGGGTAGCCCCGGCTTTTATTTTTTATCATATTATTATCCTAACCTTATTTTAAGCCTCTAAGCCCGAGTATCAATATAGCACAGAGATAGTTGTAATTTCAATAAATTATTGATATGTTACAGCTGGCGATAAAGATGGAAAATATTACATTGAAACCGTGTCTATTTTGTGATATATTAATTGCGAAAAAGGGGTATCCTAGTTTAACAAGATGGCAGATGTAATTTTATTCCAACCAAAAACGTCTAAAGGATCGGCGAAAGAACTACTTTCCAGAGCCCCCGTAGGGTTATTATTTGTAGCAGCCCCCTTGGTTAAAAATAATTATAAGGTTAAAATCATAGATCAGGAAACAGATATCTATTGGCTTGATGAATTGAATAAGGAGCTAAATGATTCGACAATTTGTGTAGGAGTTTCTTCAAGGACCGGCAGGCAGATTTCAGAAGGATTAAAATTTTCCAAAATCGTCAAAGATAGATATAATATACCGATTGTTTGGGGGGGGCGTACACCCAAGCATGTTGCCAGAACAAACAATCATGAACAGTTTAATTGATATTGTAGTTAGAGGCGAAGGAGAAGAATCATTTTTAAAAATTGTCACAGCGTTAAAGTGTGGTAATAGCCTTAATGATATACCGAATATCTGGTGGAAAGATAATGATAAAGTTTATTCAACACCAACAGATGGACTTATCAATCTAGACAACCTGCCCCCATTACCCTACCAATTGTTGGACTTTGAAAAATATATTGAAATACCGCAAACCAATCTTCCAAATTGTAAACGTATTATTGAGGTATATACAGAGAGGGGATGCTGCCATAGATGCGGGTTTTGCTATAATATTAATATGCATCAATGTAAATGGCGAGCGCTTGCAGCTTCTAAGGTCGTGGAGCAAATAGAATGCCTTGTTAAAAATTTTGTATTGGATGGGATTAATTTTAATGCTGATAATTTTTTTGTAGACAAAAAGAGAGTAGCTGATATTTGCGCAGGGATTATAAAAAGAAAAATTAAAATTTCTTGGCAAGCTGGCTGCAGAATAGATTATTTTGCCAGATATGATAATTCATTTATCGATTTATTAATAAAAAGTGGTTGTCGTAAGTTAAATTTTGGACTTGAGAGCGGTTCGCAAAGAATATTAAATTTGATACAAAAAGACATGAATTTAGACGACGTTTTTAAGGTTAACGCAAAATTGAAGAAATGGCAAATAAGAGTTGATTATGATATTATGGCCGGTTTCCCGGAGGAAACCAAAGAAGAGGTGTTGCAGACTTATAAGATTATGTTTAGGTTACATCATGAATATCCAAAGGCAACGTTTTTTGGACCGTATATATATACACCCTATCCCGGGACACCCTTATACGACAAGTGTCTGGAAATGGGATTTAATCCTCCGGAGAGACTTGAAGATTGGGCAAATTTTGAATGGTGTGGGAAAACATATTTATCATTCATAAATCCTAGCTATTCAAAATGGTTAAAGAAAAGCGCTAGTATACTTAGATTATCTTTTATTCATGTTAAGGGCCTACAGTGGATGGGATGGTGGTTTAAAGTTAGGGCAAAAATAATTATTAAGTTTAATATAATTGGACCGATACCCGAGGAAAAAGTAATTCATTTTGCCAAAATTATAATTGCTTTTGTTAAAAAATTATTGAGGGTAAAATAATTAAAATTAATTCTAAGATTACGCCTGGCAAAAAAGAGAGATGGAAGGAATTATAAAGCCATGCTTAGAAGGAGACATTGGTTTATAATAAAATTATCAAAGGTAACATCGGTAAAATCCTGCCATATTACATTTTACGCCAAAAAACGATAGAAAAAATGAATAAAAAGGTTTGTATCATTTACCTCTCTTATTTAAAGTGGGATATTCGTATTAGAAAACAGATTGTAACCTTAAAAAAGGAAGGTTATGACATTGCCAAGGTTGGAATTATAGATTCAGTTTCAGTTATTGAGGGAGTTGACAGTTTGCCGTTATCTTTCAGTTGGTCACGTATGCTTTCTTTGCTGGAAATGGTTTGTAAAGGTTTACAACTTGTGGTAGGAAGGATTTTTGAATGCGTATATGAAAGAATCTATCGGAATAAATATTTTGAGCAAATATTTCAAGTCTTAAGTGATAAAAAATTTGACCTATATATAGCAAACGATTTGAACTCCTTGCCCCCAGCGATCGAACTTAAAAAGAAGAATGGCGGAAAGGTGTTATTCGATGCCCACGAATACAGCCCTCTACAGTTTGCGAATAGGTGGTATTGGAATTTTTTAATATTTCCTTATAGGGATTATTTATGCAAAAAGTATCTTCCTCAAGCTGACTATATGATAACTGTGTGTGATTCATTGGCTGATAAATACCATAAGGAATACGGAGTCAAATCAGAAGTTATAAGAAATATTCCTTTTTATTGCCGTGTTGATTTTAAGAAGACAAATCCGTCTGGAATAAGAATGGTTCATCATGGGGTAACCTCAAGTGCTCGGAGGCTTGAGAATATGATATACCTGATGAGGTTTTTAGATTCTAAATTCACGCTTGATTTTATGTTGTTAAATGTTGATAAAAGCTATATTAAAAAATTAAAAGGATTAGCAAAAAATGTCGCGCCTGATAGAATAAGATTTAAAGACACCGTACCGCCCCATGATATAATAAAAACATTGAAAAACTATGATATAGGTATATATCTCTTGGGGGCTTATAACTTTAATCTTAAATACGCGCTACCCAATAAGTTTTTTGAGTTTATGATGGCAGGCCTATGCGTTGTTGCAGGTACTTCACCCGAAATGGGGAAGATTATTAACCAGTATAACTTTGGTATATTTGTTGATAAAATTGACTATAGAGAAACGGCAAAAGTGATTAATCAATTAAGTAAAGAAGAGATAGACCAGATGAAAATGAATTCGCTTTCTGCTGCTAAAGAATTGAATGGAGAGTTAGAAATGAAGAAATTTAGTGAAATTGTCACTAATTTGTTAGAAAAAAAGTAAAAACATTAAATGAGAGTGCTAGTTTCACTCTAATGAGAATATCAATATTAATTATAACTCATAACAGGGGCGATGATTTAAAGATATGTTTAGATTCGTTAGTAAAACAGTCAAGAAAGGCAGATGAAGTAGTCATAATAGATAATGGCTCGACAGGCGGAACAAAATCCGTTATTGATTTTTTTAAGGATAAACTGCCTATAAAATATTTTTATGAATCCACTAGCTCTATACCTAAATCGAGAAATATGTCTTTAAGAGAAGCTAGCGGTGATATATTAGCTATCCTTGATGATGATTGCATAGTAGAGAATGATTGGACGGAAAATATTGAGTTCTATCATAGAAAGTATCAAGCTGTCGCCATAATCCAGGGAAGGGTAATCCCTCTAGAGGCTTCTAGTTTGGTAGGGAAGACGTATATAGCGGCTGCAGAAGCCTATATAGAAAGGAATTTTTTTGCTGGGAAAAGCCAGGATTCAGAGGTTGAGTTGCCAAGAATAATCAATGGTTTCATTTCTCTAAAAAAAGAGGAGGTGAACAGATTAGGCATTTATTTTAAAGAGGAATTTCCATTTTTTTCCGATAAAGAATTCGGCATAAGATTGCAAAAGATAGGCACTAAAGTTCTCTATGCGCCTAGCATACTAATATACCATAAGTATAAATTTAAGTCGTTTTTTGCTCTTTTTGTACGATATTTCCGTATGGGCAGGATAGATTCAAAGCTAAAAAAAATATATGGAAGTTTTGAAATTAACCCAGGCTTGAGTCAATTATATCAGACGGCAGCGGTTATCATGGCTGATAAACGCGTTCGTTATATGGCAAAAATAATAATGGTGTCAGCATATGTTTTAAGGTCGATCTCCTATGCTATTGGGTATTGTTACCAAAATTTAAGACACTGGTTCAAATAATATTAGACTACAATGTGCTGGATGTTAGAAATTTAGCAGGTGAATTACAGCTGGCAGTAGTTTTGATATTAAAACAAAACCATCTGAGATTGTCGGTATCACTTTTTAGATTTTTATCTTGCAATAAAAACAAAATAACGTTATAATTATAAACTGCTTTAAGCAATACATAAAAAGAAAGGAATAAGTTTAAGATGAGAAAAAAATATTTAATGACACCAGGACCTACACCTATCCCCCCGGAGGTTTTACTGGAAATGGCAAAACCTATTTTGCATCATAGGACTCCTCAATATCAGGCCATATTTAAAGAGGTGAACGAGGGGTTAAAGTATGTTTTTCAGACATCAAATGATATTGTGACTCTGGCTTCAAGCGGTACGGGTGCGATGGAGGCGAGCATTGTTAATCTATTATCAAAAGGCGATAAGGCGATTGTCATACGGGGAGGAAAATTCGGAGAAAGATTCGCAGAAATATGCTCCGCGTATGGAGTCGAAGTCATCCCTATCGACATACCTGAAGGAAATGCCCCGCAGGCGCCTATAGTTCGCGACACGCTGGCAAAGAATCCGAAGGCAAAAGCGTTATATGTGAATTTGTGCGAAACGTCTTCAGGCTCGGTATATGACATAAAATCCATCGCCGAGATTACCAAAAAAACTTCTACGGTATTAGTGGTTGACGCGATAAGCGGATTGGGCGCAGACGATATTCAAACCGACAATTGGGGAGTCGATATCGTTGTATCCGGCTCTCAAAAAGGCTTGATGATGCCTCCCGGTTTGGCATTTTTAGCGATTAGCCAAAAAGCATGGAAGGCTATGGAATCCTCAACGCTCCCGAAATACTATTTTGATCTAAAGAAAGCGAAAAAGGCGCTGGATAAGACAGATACCCCGTTCACCCCTGCAGTTTCGCTTGTTATAGGCCTTAGGGAAGCGCTTCGCATGATCAAGGAAGAGACAGCCGAGAAAATGTTTGCAAGGCACAAAAAGTTGGCAGATGCCACAAGAGAATCCGTCAAGGCATTGGGTTTGGAGCTTTTTTCTAAATCCCCGTCAAACGCAGTTACTGCGGTAAAAGTCCCTGCCGGCATAGACGGCGAAAAACTCGTTAAGAATTTAAGGGACGTTCACGGTGTGACCATAGCTGGAGGGCAAGATGAGCTTAAAGGAAAAATTTTCCGCGTAGCCCACCTGGGATTTATGGAAAAATTTGATGTTATTACGGCAATATCGGCCATAGAGATAGGATTGAAAGAATTAGGCTACAAATTTGAATTGGGAAGTGGAGTGAAGGTTGCCGAAAAAATGCTGGCGGAGGGATAACATGGCTATAAAGATATTGGTGTGCGATCCGTTGCACGATGAAGGTTTAAAGGTATTAACCGGAGAAAAAGAGTTTAAGGTAGATGTGAAGCCCAAGCTCTCGCCCGCCGAATTGGAATCGGTCATAAAAGGGTATGAAGCGGTTATTGTGCGCAGCGCGACAAAGATTACCAAAGGAGTTATAGAAGCGAGTGACAAATTGAGGCTTATAGGAAGGGCAGGCGTAGGTCTTGATAACGTTGATGTGGAATCCGCGACCAAAAAAGGCATAATCGTATTAAATGCCCCTGCCGGGAATACGATATCTACGGCAGAACACACTTTCAGCATGATCATGGCCCTTTCCCGAAACATAGCCCAGGCTAACGCTTCCATGAAGAGGGGTGAATGGGAGAAGAAAAAATTTATGGGAATAGAGCTTTACGGGAAGGTGCTTGGGGTCGCCGGATTGGGAAGGATAGGGACAGAAGTTGCCAAACGCGCATTGAGCTTTGAGATGAAGGTGATCGCCTATGACCCATTCCTTTCGGCAGAGCAGGCTAAAAAAATAGGCGTAGAGCTGGTAAGCCTGGATGAAGTTATAAAAAGATCGGATTATATAACGGTGCACACGCCCTTAACCGACGAGACGCGGCATATGCTGGGCGAGGCCGAATTCAAAAAAATGAAAAAGGGGGTGCGGATCATCAACTGCGCGAGAGGCGGCATTATCGATGAAGGCGTCCTTGTAAAGGCCATTGAATCCGGGCATGTTGCCGGCGCGGCCTTTGACGTATTCGAAAAAGAACCGTTAGATACGGCAAGCCCATTATTAAAATTTGATAATGTGGTATTAACGCCTCATCTCGGGGCTTCTACCGAGGAGGCCCAGCTGAACGTTTCGCTTGATATCGCAAATACCGTTAAGGATGTCTTGCTGGGTAGAGGCATAAGAAATGCCGTAAATATCCCGTGCGTTGACCCGGAACTCTTAAAGAACATAGAACCATATCTTAAATTGGCTGAAAAAATAGGTTCTCTGCAGACTCAACTGGCAGAGGGTCATATAAAGAAGGTGCAAATAAAATATGTCGGAGAGATCATAAATTATGATTTAAAGCCGGTTACTATAGCTTTGGTCAAAGGTATACTTGAGCCTATATTGCAGGAGACCGTGAATTACGTGAATGCCTTGGTCATAGCCCGGGAAAGAGGCATAGAAATAATTGAGTCAAAGGCAAGTGCGATAGAGGATTTCGCCAATCTTATTTACGTTAAGGTGGAAACGGAAAAGATGAAGAACTCCGTAATGGGGACACTGTTTACAAAAGTTGACCCGAGGATTGTAAAGATAAACGATTATTATGTGGATGCTGTGCCGGAAGGGCATATGCTTTTTATACGAAACAAAGATCTCCCCGGGGTAGTCGGCGAGATAGGCACTATTCTTGGCGATGGTAAAATAAACATTGCCGGAATGACTTTCGGAAGGCAGAAAAAAGGCGGAGACGCGCTCTCTATTTTGAACGTTGACATGCCAATACCGCAGAATGTCCTTGAAAAAATAAAGAAGGCAAAAAATATTTTTGAAGCAAAGACCATAAAACTATAATAAGCCGGATAAAGAGAGGAATAGTAGATGAACAAGGTGAAAGCAAAGACTAACAAGATATACATAATTGACGTAACAAACAGGGACGGTGTTCAAACGTCGAGATTGGGTCTGGCAAAGCTCCAGAAGACGATGATAAACATGTATCTCAATGATATGGGTATTTATCAGAGCGAATTCGGTTTTCCGGTTACGCATCACGAGACTAATTACCTGAACGCAAATATAGAACTTGCGAAACTCGGTGTGCTAAAACCGATAATATTATCGGGTTGGATTAGGGCTATAAAAGACGATGTGATAAAGGCAACAACTTTCACTAATGTCGAGAATTTAAATATCTCCATATCCACATCGGACCAGATGATACAGGGTAAATTTCAGGGCAAATACACAAGAGAAGACGTAATAAAGGAAATGACGGAAGCCGTAGACACCGCAAAAAAGAAAGGCATAAAGCGCCTGGGAGTTAACGCTGAAGATGCATCAAGGACGGATATGAATTATCTGATAGAGTTTGCGTGCGCGGCCAGGGATCACGGCGCTTTTTCGATCCGATATTGCGATACGCTCGGTTATGACGACCCGCAGACGATTTATGATAGAATATATAAGTTAGCCAGAGCCGTTAAGCTCCCCATAGAGGTACACTGCCACAATGATTTAGGCATGGTCGTGGCCAATTCGGTTCTGGGCGCTAAGGCAGCTATCGATGCGGGAGTTGACGCTTACGTGAATACCACCGTTAACGGGATGGGAGAACGTGCAGGAAACGCTGACCTGGTGAGCGTGATATTGGCAATAAGGTATGCAAGCGGCCTATCAGGCAAATACATTTTAGATGAAAAGATAAAGTTGTCGAACGCCTGGAGGATAGCTAAATATGCCTCTTATGCGTTTCGTATTCCGATACCTATAAATCAGCCAGGTGTCGGGGCAAACGCGTTCGCGCACGAATCCGGTATACACGCGGACGGCGCGTTAAAGGACAGACGCAATTACGAATTGTACGATTTTGAGGAGCTTGGCAGGGGAGAACCCGAAATAATAGAGACAGGTAGAAAAATAACAGCCGGCGAATATAGCGGTATAAAAGGGTTTCGTAACGTTTATGATACGCTTGAGATTAAATTCAAGGATGATAAAGAGGCCACAACGATTTTGGAGCTTGTAAGATACGCAAACGTCCATACGCAGCAACCTTTGACCGATGACGAGCTTAAATTTATCGCGAAATATCCCGATATTGCGCAACAGATTTTTACAATGTCTCCTCTTAAAAATATAAAATAATTTATCGAAAAACGGAGGTGGGTCGTGAAGAAGATCGCAATAGCATTTTGCATAGCTTGCCTTGTATTATTTCTGGTAGGTACATTTTCTTATGCCCAGGAAGATTCAGAGGCGAACCAAGGTTTCATGAGGAAGGCGTGGAAAAAGGTTTCCTCCGGTAAAAAAACAGATTCAAAGACGACAAGCAAAGAACCGGCAAAGGTCGAGACTAAAAAAGTAGAAATTAAAAAAGAACAAAAAGCTAAGGTTACAACAAAGCAGGAAATTACGGTAAAAGAGGCTGTGGTAAAGGAAGAAGTTAAGAAAGAAGAGACCAAGGCTGCATCCAAGGAAACGCCAAAAGAAGTATTAAAACAAGAAAAGGCCGAGCCTAAACGCACGAGAGAAGAAATGCTGACTGACATAAATAAAAGTCTTTCTATGTATGGAAAAGAAATTTCGGCAAGGGTCCCAACTATAGTGAAAACAACAGATAAAAAAGGCAAAGAGATTTATAAGACTAAAAAGGCTTCGGGAGAACAGGTTAGTTTCGAAAGTTTAAACGATGCCGACCTTTCTAAAGTATATCACAAAATAATTAACGAAGAGCGTCTAATCAGGGCGGAAGATTTAAATAGGCAACTTCAACAGATCAGACAAGTACAAGTCCAGAATCAGCCGGTTATGCCGAATGCCCCTGCGACCGTTACGCTTCCGCCAGTCCTACCCCCTTTGCCTCAGATGCCTCCGCCGACTCCGCCGGCCAAAGCGTACATGTCTCCTAAGGCTGTAAGACCTCCGCCGTCGCTACCGCCGACGCAAAGAAGGTAAAACTAAAGGACTAAAATGCCAAACATAGTTGTCGTAGGTGCACAATGGGGAGATGAAGGTAAAGGCAAGATAATAGATATCTTGGCTTCGGACGCCAATTACATTGTAAGGTACCAAGGCGGCAGTAATGCCGGCCATACAGTGGTATTGAAAGGCAAAGAGTTCATTCTCCATCTTATACCTTCCGGAATATTACACCGAGGTAAAGTCTGCATAATAGGTAATGGCGTTGCCTTTGATCCGATGGCTTTTCTCGAGGAAGTGGAAACGTTGAAATCCAAGGGGATAGATGTCACAAAGCGCAACCTTGTGCTTAGCGAAAAGGCCCATGTAATTTTTCCGTATCACAAGAAACTCGATAGTCTCAGGGAGGCAAAAAAAGGCACGACTACTATAGGTACAACAAAAAGGGGCATAGGGCCGTGTTATGCCGATAAAGTTTCTAGATGCGGCATAAGGGTTCTGGATCTAATGGATTCTAAAAATTTAAGAGAGAAATTAAAATTTAATATCAAAGAAAAGAACACATTATTTAAATATCTTTACAACTCAGACGGAGTTTCCTTCGACGAGATATATGCTCAGTATAGGGATTACGCGAACCAGATAAGGCCTTTTGTCGGGAATACGACCATAATTTTAAACGAGGCCATAAAAAAGAATAAAAGGATATTATTTGAAGGAGCGCAAGGCACCCTTCTGGACATAGACCACGGGACATATCCTTTCGTTACATCCAGCAGCGCAACATCGGGAGGCGCGTGTATCGGTACAGGCATAGGCCCGACGCATATAGATAAGGTAATAGGCGTAGTTAAGGCATACACTACGCGGGTAGGCGAGGGGCCGTTTCCTACAGAATTTCCGTCCGATTTAATAAATAAAATCAGGAACCGCGGGAAAGAGTTTGGAGCCACTACCGGGAGGCCGCGGCGTTGCGGCTGGTTTGACAGCATAGTTGTGAAGCATTCAGTCCTCGTGAACGCAATAGACGAAATAGCCGTGACAAAACTCGACGTTTTAGACCAAATGCCCAAGATAAATATATGCGTCGGATATAAATATAGAAATAAAGTATATAAATTTTTCCCGCCGGATATAAATGTATTAAATGAGTGCAGACCCATCTACCAAGCTCATCCCGGATGGCTCAAAGATACCAACCAGATCAAAAAGTTTGAAGATTTGCCGTATAACGCCAAAAGATACCTGAATACGTTAAAAAAATTATTAGGGGTGAAGATAACTATTATTTCTGTCGGGTCTGAACGGGGCCAGATTATTAGATGGGGTGCGAAAAAGTAGGTATTCCGCAATTATTCTTGACTAAGTTGGGTTGGGGTGTTATAGTAGTAGCTCTAAAAGGGAGGTTATTCATCAATGACCAAGAAAAATTTAACGACCGGTTTAGTTATAATTCTTTCATTATTTCTTAGCGGATGCGCAGTTAATTTTTATAAAGCAAATCCCCGCGACAAAACTAAAATTAGCGAACTTTCAAGTGAAGTGAAGAGGCTCGAAGCCCTTAAGGCCGAGGAAACAGCTCGCATGGAAGAGGCTATGAGGGATTTAGAGAAAAAACTGAAGCAAGAGATCGCCGACAAGCAGGTAAGCCTTAAGATGGCCGAAAACGGCCTGGTGATTACTTTTGTGGCGGAAGTCCTGTTTGATTCCGGAAAAGCAGATCTAAGAAACGAGGCGCATTCTGCTTTAGGTAAAGTAGCCGATGTTATAAAGGAGAGGGTTGGCGATAGGGATGTTGGGGTTGAAGGCCACACAGATAATGTTCCTATTACCCATTCCGGTTGGAAATCGAATTGGGAACTGTCTACCACCAGGGCTACCAGCGTGTTGCATTATTTAGTGAATAACTGCGGTCTTAAGCCCGAGAGGCTTTCAGCTATAGGTTATGGCGAATATAGGCCGGTTGCCTCCAACGATACCGAAGAAGGCCGCCAGAAGAACAGGCGTGTCGAAATAGTTATATTGCCTAAGACTACGGAAAGACTCAAAGCGGAACTAGCAGAAGAGGAAGCGAGAGAGTCAGAGGGAGTGAAATAAATCTTAGGCTCAAATAAATAGGATGAGCTATTTTTATAAGGGGGAGCCGAAAAACTCCCCCTTACTAATTAGGACGGTATTATGGATGCTGGAAAACTTCCTGTACATGTAGCGATGATAATGGATGGTAACGGAAGATGGGCGAGAAAAAAGCGATTGCCTAAGATACTCGGCCATCAGGCAGGGGTGGAGTCTATAAGAAGGGTGATCGAAGCGGCGCAGGAAATGGGCATTAAGATATTGACGCTTTATGCCTTTAGCACGGAGAATTGGTCAAGGCCCAGAAATGAAGTCAAAGGCCTTATGCGGCTTCTTGAGCGATACCTGGACAACGAAAGAGATAAGCTTCTCAAACATAATATCAGGTTCAATGTTATAGGCAATATAGATAATTTCCCAGCTGCTGTTAAGCAAAAACTGTACGACACTATCGAGGTTACCAAAAACAATACCTCCCTTATGTTAAACCTGGCGTTGGGATACGGCGCAAGGACTGAGATCCTGGAAGCGGTAAAACAAATAGCGCAGGATCTAAGGGACAAAAAAGTAAAGATCCCGGATTTGGATGAAAACTTATTTTCGAGCTACCTTTATACAAAGGGTATCCCCGATCCGGACCTTCTCATAAGGACCAGCGGCGAGATGCGTGTGAGTAATTTTCTTCTTTGGCAGATATCATACACCGAACTCTACATAGCAAAGAAGCTTTGGCCTGATTTCAAAAAAGAGGATTTTAAAAGGGCAGTAGAAACTTTTATGGCGAGAGAGCGCAGATTTGGGAGATGACAGCATGTTTTTAAAAAGACTCTTATCTTCTATCGTTTTAGTAGGCTCGGTCTGCGTAATAATATTTCTTTTGCCTGATTGGGTATATTCTTTAGTGGTTGCCGGTTTAATCGGTTTTGGATTATATGAATTTTATTCGCTTGTTTCGAAAAAGGGAATATTTGTATATAGATATTTCGGAGTAATTCTGGGCGTGTTGGTGCCCTTGATCATTCATTTAAAGGTCGGCGGATTTATAATGGATCTAGAGCCTTTTTATATAGTAATAGCATGCCTCTTTATAATAGTGATTCAATTTACAAGGAAAGACAATAGCCAAGCCCTTACCGCTATCTCTGTCACGCTATTCGGGATCCTTTACATAAGTTGGCTCTTTTCATATTTTATAAAGATTAAATTCCTGGATAACGGCGCGCTACTGGCGGCCTTTGTGATCTTAGTGACAAAGGCAGGCGACGTGGGGGCCTATCTCGTCGGAAGCACTATAGGAAAACACCCCCTGATCCCGCGGATTAGCCCGAAAAAGTCAAAAGAAGGGCTGATCGGCGGACTAATCTTTAGTTTAGCGGCGGCTTTGATGAGTAAAAAATTTCTACTTAGTTTTGACTATTCCCATTTAGCGGTATTAGGCCTATTGTTAGGCATAGCCGGCCAGATCGGAGATCTATCAGAGTCTTTGATAAAAAGAGATTGCGGCGTAAAAGATTCGGGTAAGCGTTTTCCTGGAATGGGCGGAGTTCTAGATTTGATAGATAGCCTCCTTTTCACAGTCCCTATATTTTATTTTTACATTAAGGTTTTTACCTCATGAAAAAAATCGTTTTGTTAGGTTCCACTGGTTCTATAGGCACTAATACTCTCGATGTCGTGTCGCGCTTTCCGGGTAAATTCAAGATAGACGCGTTAAGCGTGGATTCGAATATCGATCTCCTCCTTCGCCAGATTAAGCAATTTAGGCCGAAGGCCGTGGCAGTGCGGGATATAAAGAAAGCGGCCATTTTAAAAAAGACAGCCAGCTCAATAATAAAAGGCTTAAAAATATACGAGGGTGATGAAGGTGTCGAGGAATTGGCAGGCAGGAGAGACGCCGATATAGTAGTAGTGGCGATAAGCGGTACGGCTGCCCTTTCGCCTATACTGCGGGCGATGGGATCCAAAAAAAGAATAGCCTTAGCCAATAAAGAAGCTCTTGTCAGCGCCGGGAAAATAATCACGGATTTTGCTAAGAAGAAAAAAATTGAAATTATACCTGTAGATAGCGAGCATAGCGCAATATTTCAATGCCTGGACGGGAAAGGGAGTAGGTCATATCTTTCTAAAATATACCTTACGGGTTCGGGCGGCCCATTAAGGAATGTGTCAAAAAAGGATTTTAATAAACTTTCAACAAAAGATGTATTGAATCATCCCAAATGGAAGATGGGGAAGAAGATCACAGTTGATTCGGCGACGCTTATGAATAAAGGGCTTGAAGTGATAGAGGCGCATTGGTTATTTGACGTAGAGGTGGATAAAATAGAGGTTCTCATCCATCCCGAAGCCATAATACACTCTATGGTGGAGTTTTCAGACGGAGCGATATTGGCGCAACTCGCCAATCCTGATATGAGATTGCCGATTTTGTATGCCTTAAGTTTTCCCGAGCGATATAAGACAATTTTTCCCAAGGTCGCGTTTTCCGAGATAAGAAAATTTTCTTTCTATAGTCCTGATACAGGAAAATTTCCATGCCTAAGTTTAGCTTATCGGGTTATCAGGGACGGTGGATCAAGCCCGTGCGTTTTAAACGCTTCGAACGAAGAAGCCGTGAAGGCGTTTCTCTCGGGGCGCATTAAATTTACCAAAATACCCGTCATTATAGAAAAGGTTTTATCAAAGCATAAGAATATTAAAAATCCTACCCTTACTGATATATTAGACAAAGAGAGATGGGCCAAAGAGGAGGCGAAAGTACTGTGTTGTCATTCCTAGCGTTTATATTTGCATTAGGTTTGCTTATAATTGTTCATGAATTTGGCCATTTTTTTGTAGCTAAAAGATATGGGGTTAAGGTTGAGAGGTTTTCGATCGGTTTTGGCCCTAAGATATTCGGGGTAAAAAAGGGCGATACCGAATACACGGTGTCTTTAATACCCTTAGGCGGTTATGTGAAAATGGCAGGCGAAACCTGCGAAGACGACATCAAGGGCGAGAAGTGGGAATATCTTTCACAGGCTCCTGGAAGGCGTTTCAATATCTTATTCGCAGGGCCCCTATTGAATTACATACTTGCCTTTCTCATCTTTAGTCTTATATTCATGATAGGTTCGCCTGCGCTGAGCACTAAGGTGGGAGAACTTTTGGATGGGTATCCGGCTAAAGATTCCGGTATTAAGGTAGGCGACCGCATAGTGGCTGTCGACGGAAAATCGGTTGTTTACTGGGAAGACCTTACAAATGAGATACATAAAAAGTTTAATAAAAAAATAACATTTACGATAAAAAAGGATGATCGAGAGTTTCAAGCCACGATTGAAACCAAAACAAAAGAAGTAGAAAATATATTCGGCCAAAAAATGCAGATAGCCCTTATCGGCATAGCGCCGTCAGACGAACTTTTGACAATGAAATTCAATCCTATAAAGTCATTTTACGTTGGGGGTAAAAAACTTATAGGACTCACAGGCCTGACTTATAAGGCGCTTTGGATGATGATCACGGGCGGGCTCTCACCAAAAGAACTCACCGGCCCGATAGGGATATATGTCATAACCGGGAAGGCCGCGCAATTAGGTTTTATTTATTTTATAAATATAATCGCTGTTATTAGTTTTAACCTGGCCTTATTCAATCTTCTTCCCCTGCCCATATTGGACGGAGGGCATATATTCTTTTTGGGGCTCGAGAAACTGAGAGGGAGACCGCTATCCAAGAGAAAACAGGAACTTATTACTCAGATAGGGCTTACTTTTATAATCTTTATCGCAATAGCAGTTTCTTACAATGACATAATGAAATTCGGCGTGTTTGAAAAACTAAAAGGTTTATTTAAAAGATGAGTATTAAAAGACGCAAAACAAGAAAGGTGAAGGTTGGTTCTATTTATATAGGAGGGAATGCACCTATATCTATACAATCCATGGCAAAAGCTGATACCAGGGATGTGAACGCTATTGTCAGTGAAATAAAGAGGCTTCAAGGTGCGGGCTGCGAGATCGTGAGGGTAGCGGTTAAGGATAAAGAAGCCGCTCACGCTTTAAAAGACATAAAAAAGAGAATAAATATACCGCTCGTGGCGGATATACACTTCGATCCAAGGCTGGCTATGCTGGCGATAGAAAATCACGCGGATAAGATACGGATAAACCCAGGCAATACGAAAAAGAATGATCTTTTGGATATCGCCAATCTCGCAAAAACCAAAAAGATCCCTATCCGGATAGGCTTAAACTCAGGTTCTACGCCCAAGGGGGTAACCATGATAGCCCTTGCCCAGGAAACTATAAAACTATTTCAGAGGTGCAGCTTCCGTGATATAATAATTTCATTAAAAAGTTCAAACATCCTTGAGACGGTCGATGCTTATCGCAGGATGGCAGTTTTATGCGACTATCCGTTTCATTTGGGATTAACCGCGACTGGGTTGCCTGAAAGCGGTATAGTTAAATCGAGCATATGCATAGGAACCTTGCTTTTATCCGGCATCGGCGATACGATAAGGGTTTCTTTGACAGGAGATTCCGTTAAAGAAGTAAGCGTGGTCAAGACCATACTCTCGTCGCTTGATATAAGAAGGTTTGGCCATGAAGTTATTTCCTGTCCTACTTGCGGAAGATGCCAGGTCGACCTGGAAGGAATAGTTAAAGAACTTGTCGAGCGGCTTGAGCAGAAGGGACGCGCAAAGGGTAATATACGCCCTCTTCGCATAGCGGTCATGGGTTGCGAAGTGAACGGTCCGGGTGAAGCGAGAGATTCAGATATAGGGATCGCGGCAGGGAAGCACAGCGGCGTTTTATTCAAAAAAGGTAAGATCGTAAGAAAGATAGAAGAAAAAGATTTTGTTGATACGCTTGTCAAAGAGATAGATACAATGGGGCACTCATGAAGTGGTCAGAAGCATTAATTCCGACTTTAAAAGAAAATCCATCTGACGCAGAAGTCATAAGCCATAAACTTATGGTAAGGGCCGGATTGGTAAGAAAGCTCATAGCCGGCGCTTACTCATATCTTCCTTTAGGAGTTAAGGTTTTAAATAAGGTAGAAGGTATTATACGCCAGGAGATGAACAAAAAAGGGGCGCAGGAAGTTTTATTGCCGGCTATTCACCCGCCCGAGCTTTGGAAAAAAACCGGCAGATATGACCTCATAGGCGAGGACATGATAAAATTTAAGGATAGACATGGCCGCGAGATGGTTTTGGGCCCGACGCATGAGGAGATAATAACAAATCTTATCGCAAGTGAGATCCGCTCTTACAGGCAATTGCCCCTTACCCTATATCAAATTCAGACGAAGTTCAGGGATGAGCCGAGGCCGAGATTCGGCGTTATAAGAAGTTGTGAGTTTATTATGAAAGACGCCTATAGCTTTGATGCGAACTTGGAAGGCTTGGAAAAAAGTTATAAAAAGATGTATGATGCCTATTGCAGGATATTCGAACATTGCGGGCTCAATTATATCCCGGTGGAGGCGGATCCCGGGTTTATGGGCGGTAATGTGTCGCATGAATTCATGGTTCCTGCCTCAAGCGGAGAGGACGTTATAGTTACCTGCGATTCATGCAAATATGCCGCGAGCGTAGCCGTTGCCAAATGTTTCGAACCAGGAACAAAAAACCCTGGCCCTAAAACCCGCGAGGCTATAAAAGAGGTTTCCACGCCGGGCGTTAGCACTGTTGAAAAAGTAAGCCAGCTTCTTAAGGTTAAACCTTCAGAGCTCGTAAAAACTCTGATCTATGTAGCAGATGGAACAGGCCTAGCCGTATTGGTTCGCGGCGATTTTGACATTAATGAAACAAAGCTGAAGAATATCTTAAAAGCCGAGATCCTAACACTTGCCGACGAGAAAACGATCGAAAAGCTTACAGGCGGGCCCTTGGGTTATAGTGGGCCGGTTAATCTTAAAGGTATAAAAATAATAGCCGATTCGAGCGTCAAAGGGATGAATAATTTTGTGACCGGCGCGAACAAAAAAGATAAGCACCTTATAAATGTCAATCTCCAAAGGGATTTTAAAGCGGATGAATGGGCGGATTTAAGATTCATTACGGAAAGTGACACCTGCCCGAAATGTAAGGGAAGCATAAAAATAGGCCATGCTATTGAGGTGGGTCACACGTTTAAGCTTGGAACAAAATATACAAAAGCCCTCGGCGCCATGTATCTTGATAAAGAGGGAAAAGATAGGGAAATAATAATGGGCTGTTATGGTATCGGAGTTAATAGGATTATAGCCTCATGCATAGAGCAGAATAACGACAAGGACGGTATCGTATGGCCTTTATCCATAAGTCCTTACGAAATCGTTGTCATACCTATCAATATTTTAGATGATAAGCTCAAAACTGTTTCAGAGAAAATATATAAAGATCTGACCGATGCTGGCTATGATGTTTTGTTTGATGACAGAGACGAAAGGGCCGGCATAAAATTCAAAGATATAGATTTGATAGGTATTCCCCTTCGGATAGTTATCAGCGAAAAGAACCTAAAAGATGGAAATGTAGAGATTAAATTTCGGAATACTCAAAAAACGCATTTTATAAGTGAAAAAGAAATTATAAAAGAAGTTAAGAAATTTTTGTAAAAGAATCCAACCTGTCTCTCACATTTTTTCCAGTCACCTTTCAAAAAATAATTATTAGGCTCTGTCAACTTTTTGCAAATAGCAGGTCTATATAGAGTATTATATTTTAGTTTTTATGCTAATTTCACTTGCAAGGAACTTTTCTACATATAGCAAATGAACCGTATGCAGGCATAAAAGATATAGAGGGGGAAATATCGCACCTAATATCCTTATTTCCCATCCGGCACCAAAAACAATAAATAATGGAATTATAAAAATTAAAGTTAAAATCAACAAATATCTTATTGGAAGCGGTTTCTTGGTCCATTTATAGAAAATTAAAAAAGAGATAAGTATAAGTAAAAAAATATTTCCGCCTTGTGGAAATATATCTATACCTAAACAATAAGGGTCACAAAACATAAAATATGAGTGTGGTGATAAAAAAAATGCAATGTGCTCTTTTGCCTGCCATATTACATGAGTACCGCTAGCCCTTGCGTATAAGACTGCCAAAAATGATAATATTCCACAGACAATAGATGCATGAGCTATTATATGTTTTAGAAATTTTTTATTTGGCATGGTCCTATATTTTAACGCTATAAAATACAAAAGAAGTAACGCTCCGGTCTCTTTGTTTAAAATACTCATAGAGAACGATAAATAATATAACAACCATTGTTGTTTAATTAAAAAAATCAAACACACTATAAAAAATAGCAATTCTGGAAAATCGTAAATATAACCACCGTATAGAAATGTCCATGGCAAAATAAGTAAAGCAAAAACCGGAGAATAGTCTAAAACTGCCGGGTGAACACTGTATACACATTTAGTCAGATGCCGGGTTAATAGCATAAGTAGCAGCAAGCAGATATATAAAAAAATGAAAACCAAGTGATACTTTAATGTGAGCACCAAATGATATTTTAACATTAAACTAGTATTAAAAGTCTCACAATAAGATATATTTCTCATAATAGGCGAGTTTTGCATCAAAAAGTTACTAATTGAAACCGAGATATGTCTGGGTACTATTGCTACTATAAGATTAATAAGCATTGGCGATAACATTCTTGAGACAGAAGGTTTATATGCAGTACCATCTAACATCTGAAACAAACATGCTAATAAGCAATTGTTAAACCTTAAAAGAAACCACTTTACCGTAAAAGATGTTAATACTATCAAAGCGGCTAATAAATATATGAAGAACAGCAACGTTTTTCGACAGAATTTTCTCGTTTTATTTTCGTTTGGTTTAAAAAGAATCCTTAGGCAAAACAATAAGCAAAATAGAATAATATTATTAAACTGAAAGAAAGCAATATGTGCTTTAGCAAGGTAATAGTCGAAAGGTAGCGCATTGTCTTTTATCAAAGCCGATTTTAAGAAACTATCAGACTGCGTGTTATATAATTTAGCCAAAGATATGTCAAAGAATGACAGATAAAATAGCCATATAGCTATTAAACAAACAAAGAGCCCTATTGAGAAAAGAGGGAGTATATTATGTGATTTATATTTGTTTTTGGATGTCATTTTTTAAGAAGACTCTTTTTTAATTATTAGTCGAATTAAAGTGCCCTTGTCATGTAACACAACCCTGTTGAACAATTTTAACAGGCAATAACGCACGGATCCTTTTTTAAAAAAAGGCCTATAAAAAAAAGTGGAATATTCCTGAACTTGTAGAATTTTATATTTGCAGAAATAATCACTGATAATATCTTTCGCAATAAAACCTTTATTTTTATCGATTAATATTTTGCTATTTTCAGCGGGAGAGTGGAAGTCGACCATTTTTATAATTTCTGTTTTAGAAAGGTCTCTTTTTACGAGATGGATTTTTTTTAAGTGTTCATTGATGTGTGCTTGGTGATAATCGGTTATTTTTTTTCCGCCACCAAACATTTTAAACAATTCTGCAAACAGCCGCAAATATGCGAAGGTAAAGAATTTTTTGTTCTGTTCATGTGATATAATAATCAAACCATTTTTGTTTAAAATTCTATCTATTTCTTTTAAGCAACTTCCGTAATCAGGGAGATGATGCAATACTGCATTCAATGTAATAACATCAAACGTTGAATCAGAGAATGGCAATTTTTCCGCATCTCCCTGAACGAAAAAGATAAATTGTGTGCAAACGCTATCCTTAAATCTTTTTTTTGACTCCAGAAGCATATTGTAGCTGAGGTCATAGCAGACGAGGGTATCGATTGTTTCTAGATAATTTTGTATAGTGTTGCCAACAAATCCAGTACCGCTGCCAAGGTCTAAAATAGATAACTTGAATCCATCTCTACCTCGAGCCTCATTTAGGCGCTTAGACGCTATATTCTTCCACCATAGTATATCTCCTTCTAACACTTCGGGATGGTTAGAATCGTATGTTTCTGCTTCGCTTTCATGATAGATATGATTTATTTCCTTGATTAATTTAACATTATATTCTATAGGGTCAGTTTGATTAAAAAATCTTTTAATTCTTCGTGATATTTCCCACAGGTAGCTTCGAAAAACATAAAGAGCCCATTGGTCTTTGCGAATAATAGATACTAACAAGTCGGCGGCGATAATGACAGGTATTTGGGGAAGGTATTTAAAATATATATATAGTTTTTTCCTAAGAATAAATTTTGTGATATTCGAAGGTAATATAGGAAGAGCCCTAAATAGTATTTGGAAATTAAGCAGATTGCATTTTTTCTTATCGGCGACAACGGAACCTGTAGAAAGATAGTTTTTCTGAAGACCTTGATTTATATTTTCAGTTACATATTTTTCATTTATAATACAATTACGCAATGCGTACTTGGTTATATCAACTTCAGGGAAATATTCAAGCCAAAAAATACTTGCTCTTATCATATGTTTTCTTTCAGATAGGAATTCAATTGCCTGCAAAACATCTTCGTCTTTTTCACCGGGAAGCCCTACCATAACATCTACGGAATAGTTTAATCCAGCATCATCTAATGCATTAAGAGCGTGATATATTTCTTCATTTGTTTCTTGTCTGTTTAGCACTTTTCTGCGTATGCAGGGATTAAGCGATTCTATACCTATTTGAACATGCCAACATCCAGCTTCTTTTAAGGCAGCAGCTATGCCAGGCGTGATAGTTTTTGGGTGACCCATAATTCTCAAAGGCACACCTATTCCTTTTTTATATCTTTCAAGAAATTCTAATGTCCAACTTCCGGAAGCCGCAAGGATGTTGTTCTTTATGTCTACACGTTTATAATTATAGCGTTCTTTCATAATTTTTAGTTCAGAAATTACACTTTCTACGGATCTCTCACGATAAAAAGGACTTAAATTATTTTCTTTTTCCCAATGCGCATAAAAATTCTGAGAACAATAAGAACAAGTAGCAATGCATCCCTTGTTCGTAACAGTAAGATAATAATCAGATATAGGTATGTATTTTTTAAATAATTCCTTATCTAGCAGGGGAAGTGTATCAAGATTTTGCATTAGAGATCGTGGGTTATTTTTTATAATTTCACCATCTTTTTTAAACCATAAATTTTTTATAGAATAATCCACACATCTGTTTTTCAAGCTCTCCAGAAGTTCAAGAAGCGGATACTCTCCTTCTCCCAGGCAAATAATATCTACACAATCTTCTGCTATGCATGTATCTGGTACTGATGTCGGATGTACTCCTCCCATAATCACAGGCACATTTATTGTTTTCTTAACAGTTCTAGCTATGTCTAAACACCATTGATAGTTATCGGCAAATACTGAGAAAGCCAGAAGGTCTGGCTGATAATGGATGATATCCCTTATGACCTGTTTTTTATCACTCAATATTTTTGACAGAAACGGAATAGAAAAATATTGCTTATCATCAAAGAGGCCCCTGTCGAAAGCAAGGGTACATTCATGTCCATGCTGTTTCAATATAGCAGACAACGCTTCAATAGAAATTATTTCGGATCCGACAGCTGCAAACATTACTTTCATAAGATTACCCCATGTTATAGCATATAATTTTTATGTTTTGATTTTTTTACACTTAAAAGATCTGACAGCATAGTAACTAAATTTCAAAAAAAGAAATAGGTTACCAGCATAATTAGAAACTCGCCTTTGAACTAATATATAATTCAGATTTGAAAAGAATCTAAATAAAAAATTATCTGGGATGGATGTAATGAGTCTAAAAAAAGGTTTCATAACTATGTATATTTTTCATGGTAATAGAGATATCCATCCAGGCAGACGTTGTAATACTACAATGCGTTGTGTATCTTTTCCAGATAGAAAAGAACGAGCCGGAAAATAATTCATGATATTGCTTTGTACTTTTTGCATATCGTAGTATCTTGCTATTTCCGTATGAGGATAAGGTTGTAGTATCGTTGGGGTCATAAAAGCGCCCATTTTTGTATTAGCCAATCAATTTGTTATATTTTTCAAATGATAAACTCACTACATCAGTATCATGGCCAGCGTTTTTTAAGACGGCAGACATTGCTTGAAAACCATTTAACTCAAATGATGAAAGCTGAACAAATAATATTTTTGCCATAAGCACTGTTTTAATTAATCCCTTGTCTTACTTCGAGCCTTGAATATTTATGAATGAATAGAAAGCCATAAGTAATTTTTTTACATCTTCTATTGAATTAATTGAAAGTAATTGTCTAATAATCATTCCAGGGTTGAGATATAGTCTTCTGTAAGCCTCTTTTTGTTTTTTTAGCAGTATTTCTTTATCAAGTCCAAAGGGAACAAATATGGGAGTAGAGGAGGAAATTAACAGTTTGTCAAAATGAGAGCGAGAAAACACCCCATATGTTTCTGCTTTATTCCAGAGTTCTGTTCCTGGATATGGTGTCATAAGGCTAAAGACAGGATAATGCGATTTTAATGAAAGAGCAAAGTTTATTGTTTTTTCTATTGTTTCCAACGTTTCCCCGGGGTTTCCAAGTATGAAGAATGTTTTTAACATTAATCCAGATTGCAAAGCTAGTTTGCATGTTTTTGTAACTTGATTTAGGGATACATTTTTTTTTATTAAACGAAGAATTCTTTCATCACCGGATTCAACACCAATAGCCACAAGCCAACATCCAGATTTTTTCATCTCCTTAAAAATACCTTTATCTTTGATATTAGCATGCATATTAGCATACCAGCTTATAGCAATTCTTTTTCTTTTCAGCAATCGACATATGTCATATATACGATTTTCGTTTATAGAAAAAGTATCATCGCAAAAAAATACTTCTTTTACGCCAAACTGTTTGGTTAAAAATTCTACGTAATCAACTACATATTCTGCACTATGCAAACTAACAGATTTGCCAAAAGGGGTATTACAAAAAATGCACTGATGGGGGCAGCCCCTTGAAGTAATAATTGGCATAAAAGGCAATTTTTTGTAGTGAAGAAGATATGGTTTGTATTTAGAAATAGGTGGCAATAAATGAATAGCTGGAAATGGTAACGTGTCCAAATCGCTTATTCTGCCCCTTGGTTTGTTTACAATTATTCGATTATCAGAGGTTTTGAATACCAGGCCGTCTACATTAGAGAGATTTTTGGAGTTACTTTCAATACTGTTTGCTAATTCCAATAGGGTTTTTTCGCCTTCTCCGATAACGCAATAGTCAAAAGGTATTTGTTCTAATGAACTTTCCGCCAGAAAAGTAATATGAGGACCTCCTGCAACAATTGATTGAACAACATTAGCTTTTTTAATTTCTTCAACTAATTTCGCAACTACATGACAAGAAGGCGTGTTGACATATATGCCTACTAGCTGAGCAGATTGGTTTTTTAAATATCGAACAATATCAACAGTGGAAAGATGTAAGACATTTGCATCAAGGATTTTCACTTCATAACCATTTTTTATCAGGTAACTAGCAAGAGAACATAAACCGATCGGAGGTTGTAATGAGGCAAGAAGGCTGTATTTCCCATAGATATCTTTGATATCAGCGGGTGGATTAATTAATATAATTTTAAGCCTGGCCTGTTTCATATACCTATATTTAGAACAATGCTACATAATCTTTAAGGATAGAAAGCACTCCCTTATATTTCAACAGCGCACTGACAAAACCCATGCATCGTATGGTGCAGTTTTTACAAAATTGATGTTTACCCTGCAAAATTCCGAACTTCATAACATTTTTTTTATCATAATAAATACTTCTAATATCACCCTTACTTAGCTGTAGAGGTAAGCCGTTACATGGAAAACTTATGCTTCCGTCCTGCTTGAGAGAAATAGCGATGTCCATCGCTCTGCAGCCATAGGAATCCAAGCCCCCATGTTGTATAATACTAAAAAATGGTTGAACGTTTGTAATTAGATTTTTATACTTCACCCTAAGAGATTTTATAGTATTAGCGTATTCTGAAAGAAAACTCGTATTAGAATCGAACATATTTTTTCCGGTCTCATTCATGGGTGTATATATACTTTTACTTAAAATCCCTATCGAAATTTTTACTCCTAATTTCTTAGCAATATCGCATAAGTCCTCCAACATTTCATAAGAAGTCGTAGGAGTATAAATTGTGGTAATCTGAGTTTTGCAATTTTTAGAATTTAAAAATCGAAGTGTTTCAAGAGCTTTATTAAACGCGCCGGGAGCTTGTCGCATGGAATCGTGAAAATCTTCCGTGCCATCAATGCTTACATGTATCAAGTTTGCGTTTAAAAGTTTTTCCATCTTTTCTAATGGTGTAGAACCATTTGTAGTAATGAAAACGAACATGTTTTTGCTTTTTGCAGCCTCGACCAATTGGGGTAAATCTTCCCTGAGGGTTGGTTCTCCTCCGCTGAAGTGAAGCATTTTAGTTCCAAGTGTAGCTAGTTGGTCAATAATAACAAGCGCCTCTTTTGGAGAAAGTTCTGGCATTTTATTGCGATCATATTGCAGCAGTGTGCTGCAAAAGAAACATTTCATGTTACAACGCTTTGTAACTTCCCATTCACAGTAAATAGGAATACGCTTTCCAAAAAACTTAATACTACATATAGATTTCAGCATATCTGATCCGAAGCGTATATAATTCATACGAAGTTTTTTCATGACTTACATATTTAAAATTTCAGTTAATGCTCTCGCTTTGCACCTATCAGGATACTTGATACCTAACAAATAACTTATGGTTGGCGCAATATCCATTATGGAAGCCTCAAAGTGCAAAGCATTATCCTTTTTTATGCCCTTACCCATGACCAAAAACGGTACTCGTTTTTCAGCCTCAAATAATAGATATGAATGGTCTATCTTAACAATTCCATGGTCAGAACAAATGATCATAGCGGCTTTACTTAATATGTTGTTTGTTCTAAGCCATGCATACAAATCTTTTATCTGCGTGTCCATCTTTTTCAGTGCATTTAGATACTGTGGCGATTCGCTGCCATATGCATGTCCTGTAAAGTCTGTCTCACTTATATCTGCAATAAAAAGTCTGGTTCCATCATGTATTGTTAAATCATTCTTTAAAATGCTAAACATCGCATGATCAGCTTTACCAATGCCATTCTGAACCATAGAAACTGTTTTTACCATCCAATGCTTTTTTGAGAGATGCTTCATGTGTATCGAACCGTAAAGTTTGGTTTGCACAAGATCCGGCAACGCTTCAACTTTTTTCCACCGCGAAATGTTATTACTTTTTATACCATGAACGCCTGGAATGGTTCCAGTAAGCATGCTTGCAAATGCTGGATTCGTAAGGGCTCGATATACGGTAAAAATACCATTCGGGAAATAAGAACTCTCTTGTTGAAGATCATTCAAGAAAGGTAGTTTAGCCTCATAAAATTTATCCATTCTGCATCCATCGATATTTATAACAATTACTTTTTCACAAACCATTTCTTTTATGCATGGCATATATTTTGGAGAAATAAAAGATTTAGTTTTTAAAAAAAAGGTAAGCAATGAAGCTAAAAAAGCCGTAAACCAAAACAGTTGTCCATCAAGTGACACAACGGAAGGTTGTATATACAATATTAATGTATATAGTGTAGAAAAATATAACGACATCGACATACTAACGGTTGTAGGGGCTATCGTAAAAATAGAAAGCCAAATTTTACGGAAACCTATAGTAATATCTCTTGCCACGATTGATTCTGGTATACCCATAAACAAAAACTGTATTATCATAAAGAACAATAGATTGAAGAACAACAAAATAAATATGTCAAAGACGGAAAAGGAATGATGCCTGAATAGAAAGAAAAGATAAATAGGGCTAAAGACCAAAAAAAGAGGATGAAAATCTGAGATCTTAAAAAGTAGCAAAACAAAAAGGCTTAAAAAAATGTATTTAATGAAAAAACAAGGACCTGCATTATAAATTTGGTGGTATAGCATGAAAGACCCAGCACCCGCTACTATGAAATAAGTATCGAGAGTGTTGAAAAAATAAAGGATACGCACACCTATATTTTCAAAGTCCAAAATATAGTGTCGTGAAAGATAATTTTTAGCTATCGGAAACATTTATAGTTATGATGCCTAATAAAATTTGTTATGGGGAATAAAACCCTGGGTTCATAGTAACAAATGTAGTAATTTTTTTTGCAACTGTCACAGTTTTTTAATTTTTTTAATAATTGTAAATAATTTTTTGAAGCAACTATTTCTTCTAAATTATTATCAAATTGTAATCCATTGTTCCATTCCATACCCTCCAAGCACGGAAAGATTTCACCGTTTTCCAGTATTTCTATGTGGTGATAGCCGAGTAAACAGGCTAAATTGTGAAAAAGCAATTTATCCTTTCTAAAGTAAAAATTATAAATATTGGTGAGAAAAGCCGGCGAATTAACAATACATCTCTCTCTGCATAATATATCGATTATTTTCTTTAGACTCTTTTCTTGTTTTGCAGGAGCGTATGTTTGTATATTTTCAATACTAACCGAAGTAAATAAGGGATGACGATTTAGTGGTTGGACCTTCATATATACATCAAAGTCGTTTGCTATTTTTATGACATTGAGGACTTGTTCTAAGTTTTCAGGAAATAGAATTGTATTCAAGACAATGCTTACGTTGGGGGCGAATTTTTTTATATTTTCAATAGCTTCAATTGCTTGACGATACGCACCCTTAGTTTTTCTATGGTTATCATGCATTTCTTCGTCACCATCGAGACTGATAGATATTTCGTCTAAGCCAATTTGATTCAATTGGAGAGCTCGCTCCTTATCAAGAGCATATCCATTGGTAACCATATGCAGATATCTGATTTTACTTTTTTTTACATATTTTAAAAAATCAAAAATGTAATTAACCAAAAGAGGTTCGCCGCCCGTAATGCTGCAATAAAAACATCCTAATTTATTTAAAGCGTCTACTATCTGCTTTGCCTTTTCAAGCGGTAACGTAAGTATGGTTTGCTTGCGCCATAGCGTACAGAAATCACAGTGGAAATTGCATTTGTTTGTTATATATATACCGCATGACAGAGGAGAGGGCCGCCCTAAGAAAAAATATTTTAAATTCCATTTTAAATATCGATACGCTAAATCTAAAAAGTATTCCTTTTTTTTCAAAATAATAGATTTCATTATATTAGCTGAAAATATTCCGATAACACTTTTAGAACCATTTTAGGAGATATAGCAGTAAGGCATATATTATCTTTGCACAGGCTAAGTTTCGAATTATAAATGTTTATGCAAGGGCTACAATACGTATCGCCATAGAACACATAGTGTTTTCCTGCAATGGGGCCATATAATGCTGGCGTTTCTGGACCAAAAAAAGATACCGTATTGACTTCCATTACAGTTGCAATATGCAGAAGGCCACTATCATTGGTTATAAAAAGTTTGCATTTCATGAGCAAGTCTATTAATTGATCTATCTTAATTTGTCCACATAAATTAACAATTCTTACAGTATCACCAAGCATATTAATTAATTCCGTTGTATAGCCTAGCTCATTTTCATTTCCTATTAGAAAAATTCCAGCTTCTGTTCTTTTTTGCAATGCTTCAATTATAGTTACAAAATATTGTTTCGGCCATCTACGATGCATGCAAAGCTCGCCAGCATTTACATTTATAACTATCCAAGAATTGCAATGGTTGAGAAAAGGATATTTTTTGATCAATAGAGCTTGATAATTTTTATCACCGTGTTCAAGCAGTGCCTTTTTTTCGTTTTCAAAAGAAACGGCATCGGCTTTTATATCCAAGCTGTTAGCTATCTTCAAAAATATTTTAGTTATATGACTACCATGGCCGAATGCTATATTTATATCATTGATTTTATTTTTCCATGCAAACGGAGAATTGAACCCTATAATTATTCTATTTTTGAGAAAGATAGAGGATAGCAGACTTATCAAGGTAGAAAAATTAGTTAAAAACTCTAGATTTATTATCAAATCATACCCGTCTTTCCTTATGTGCTTGAGGTGCTTGGAAAGGAGGGAGATGAATTTAAACAAACTGTCCATATTTAGACAGAGTATTCTGTCTATAGAAGGCAGCATTTTGCATAACTCTTCATTGGCAGTCAATGTTAAGATTGTGACTTTTGCATTTTTATATTTTTCTTTTATCAATTGCAAAGTAGGGGAGAAAAGAAGAATGCTACCCATGCCGAAAAACTTTATAATAAGTATATTTTTTATAGATATATCATTTATATCTTTTTTACGATACAATTTTGCATGAAGGGTTTTTAAAGAAAGCAGAAAAATATTTACAAAAGGGCCAACATTGCGGTCTATTTGCCTGACGAGATTAGTGTTCATTATTAATAATTATATTATGCCCCATTATATTCACGTTAGCATTAAATGCCGTTACTTCCTATCGCCTAGCATAATATCCTATATTACATTATTCTATACGCACTATACACTATACTTGTGATATATTATCAAGAGAAAACATAATCCAGTAGTGTCAAGAATATTGGACGCTTTCGTATTTAGGTTCTTTGACCAATGTAAATATATACTTAGGCTCATCCTCACGTTGTTCTTCTCTAAACTGGCTTATAATGCCGTAGACCCATAAGTTCAGGCTTTGCTCTGATTTAAAGTAGCTTTGTATCTTGATGCGCCTGCGCACTTCTTCGAGATCCCTCTCCAGGTGATTGGTGGTAGATATAAAGTTCTTATCTTCGAAGAAGTCATAATAGGTTATGGTATCGTAAAAGTCTTTCTCGAAGCACCCGGCTGCCTTTGGCTCTAATGTGTGCCACTTGTCACAGAATCGCCTGACGCGTTTAATGGCCTGCCGTCTCGATCCGGACTTGTATATCCGGGAAGCCTGCGCCATCGTCCTGCGTCTATGTTTTACCTTGTGTCGTATGTTACTCGATAGGTTCCTTAGCTTATGCGTATGACATAGCTGCCACTTGGCGTAAGGATATACAAGCGATATGGCCTGCCTTATGCCTGGCGCTCCATCGCTTGCCACTATCTTGATATATTTACCCTCTAAGCCGCGCCTGTAGATATCATTGAGTAAGCCTGATACTTCAGCTTCAGTCTCGCCCTTAGCCAGTTTAAAGGCTATGATCTCTTTCTTGTTATCCAGGGTTACGCCGAGAACGAACAATATGACCATCTTCTGGAGGCGGTCATTCGACATCACGCTTACCCAGAGACCGTCTACGAGAAGATATTTATATTTATCCTCGATGGAACGGGTTCTGTATTCAGCAAGAGCGCCTTCGAGATTCTTTAATAGCTTCGATGCCGTGCCGCGGCTTACAGCGTCGCCTATGAATACCTTGAAGAATTTACGCTGCTTACGCTGCGATAACCCAAGGATCATCGGCAATACTATCATATTATCGAACTTCTTTTGTCTTCTTTGGTACTTATCAAAGAGCGAGTAATGTATCTTTAGGCCGTCTCTTGTTCTTGGCACCATTACTTCGCTTGTCCCGAATGTCGTGGTGAAGAATCTTGAATATTCGCCTTTGCGCTCATCGAGTCTATCCGGAGCGTGCTCATATCTTGCGGCTCCTATCTGCTCGGTAAATTCTTCGTAAATGCCTTTTTGAATAAGTTCTTCTATATGTATCGCTTGATGCGCTTTGCGTTCAAAATTATCGAAGTTGGCTATAACACCGAGCTCCCGCAAATTCCTCTTTACATACTGCCACTGGACTGCTAAATTCTCTTGTGAGAGGTTAATATCTCTCATGGTATATCCTCCTTGGAACTTCATGTCCCGGTTATCTCGCAATAACCGTGAGGATATACCATTTTTATTTACATTTCAAAGAGCTTTTAAGATTAAAACCGTCCAGAATATTTTACATTATCCACAATCCCCATAATATAGCATTTATACATAGAGGCAATAAGCGCAAACAATATAGGTAGCAGTCAAGTTTTTTTAACTTATACAGTGCAATACTTTTACGGCAGATTTTTGTTCATCAAAAAATGTGCCGATAAAAAAGTGCAAGAAAATTCTGTAATCGCAATACAATAATGTCCGGTTTTAACAAAGCAAGAATGTCCTGTTCCAAAGTTGCTATAATGATCCTTCTCAAAGGAGGATCACATGGCAGGAAAGGACATTATAATGGC
>Ga0066636_10000203_pt1 | contig 30297 bp, 34 predicted proteins | sample CryGeyCG2014_080_2_FD_62736 | JGI IMG/M metagenome (GOLD analysis project Ga0066636, IMG submission 62736) | Groundwater microbial communities from aquifer - Crystal Geyser CG07_land_8/20/14_0.80 | ecosystem: Environmental > Aquatic > Deep subsurface > Groundwater | place: USA: Utah: Grand...
TTCTTTCTGAAGTCCGCCTACGTCTATAGTAATGACGTAGAGCTTGTCGGCATTGGGGTGCAGCTTAACGTCTTTTATTTCCGCTATTTTTATTTCTAATTTTTTGAAATCTTCAAAGCTTATCATTTCTTCTCCTTCTTCGGAGCAGCCTTTTCCTTCATTTCAGGCGCAGGGGCTTTAGTCTTTGCTGCGGCGTCCGGTGCTGTACCTGCTGGTACTGCAGTTGCGGCCGCTGCTCCTTCAGCCGCTGTTTCCTCAACTGCGGCTTTTTCCTTCTTCACTCTGAATTTTAACATTTTAACTTTAGGCAAACCAAAAATTTTGTTCTTATCTTCGTCCCATAATTCTTTTTCTTTCAGGTGCTTTAGCCTTTCGTACCTCTTAAGGACCGACCTGTGCTGCTTTTGGCTTTTTCCAGACCTTAAACTTGGATGCTGTGACATTATGTTCCTCCTCTTATTTGAAGCATCATAACTACGCCCGCCCCCTTAATAAAACAGGAGGTTTTAATTTACGCCTACATTTCTCACAAAACAATCTTTGTACTGTTTCTTTAGCTTATCCAAAGTTGATTTAGCCTCTTTAGTAGTATTAAATTTTCCAACGCATACTGCAAACAGGCCACCTTTTGGTATTATGAACGAATATAATCCGCCTTTTTTTAAGACATCTGCTTCTTTGACCGCTGAAGCTTGATCTCGAAGGGTTGCTATTTGGATCGTGTATTTCGCCGATACGCTTGCCGCAGGAGCCCCTGCGGCCAAGTTCTCCTCTTTTTTCTCAATCGCTTTTTTATCGGCTTCTTTCTTTGTGATTTCTTTTTTATCCGTTTCGATTTGCGAAAGACGCGGATCTTGCGGTGTAGTTATCTCGTTTTTTTTGTCTAGAGCCGCACTTGCCTTCGCAATATCTATAACCGCCCGCGGCGTCGTAAAATCTCCTTTGGCAAGGTGTTTACCTTTTTCAACACCTAAAGAGAAAAAAAACACCACGACGATTATAAGCGCGATCAGAACAAGTACTACCTTTTCTAACGAAATAGTAATGAAATGTTGCTTCTGCGGTATATATTTTTGCCGAATCTTTTCTATACTGCTTTGAGGCTTTTCGAATTCTTCAAACAGTTCTTTCTGCTCTCCGTTGTTATTATTAATATCCATCTTTTTTTCCTTTTAATTGAGTATTATTATAGCACTTCTATTTAAATTTTCAAGTCTATCCAGAACCAACAATTGCATTGATTATACATCATAAATTTTGACAGGACAAGCTTAATTAAAACACCTTTAGACCATCTTATTATGAAATAGGTCTTATAGCTGCGCAGCGGGACAGATTATTCTATAATCGCACCATCGGCATCTTCTGCCTGGATTTGGCTGGAAGTTCTGCGATCTTATCTGGACTGCGGTTGAAGCTATAAATTCTTTTGTATCCTCTAACTCTTCGGGATTACACACGGTTGAAACTTTTTCGTTGTTTGTCAAAAAATAAAAACTTAAAACTTTTGGTTCGAGTTTTAAGATCTCCCTGCAGGCTATGGCGTATAAATCCAGCTGCATGCTTTTATCAACGAAGGCCTTGGTTTTAGGGGTTCCCGTTTTGTAATCTATTATCTCAACTCCGCCGTCTGAAAGCTCATCTACCCTATCAATATATCCCGTAAAATAGCAATCTCCTATTTTTATCAAAAACTCCTCTTCGATATATAGGGGGGGTAATAGGTGGCCTTTATTAGTATCGTAAAACTTTTTCAATATTTCAAATCCGCTTTTCTGGTACTGCATTTCCTGAGTTTTATTTACATAGCCTAAAGAGTTCCAGTGGCTTAGGTAGATTTTATACAGATCGTCAAGGGTCGGTGTGCGCCCGCCTTTGATCTGTATATAAAAATCTTCTAAGGTATCGTGCATGTCGGAACCGAACCTTAATGACGCCGCAGGTCTTGTAGGAATTGTATAAATATAATGGAATTTGTACTTCAAGGGGCAATTGATAAACGTGTCTATCTGCGTATAGCTCAATCTTAATTCCTCAGGCAACGGGATAAATGTTTTCTCAAGCTGTAATTTTTCTTCCGTATTGTCTTTTTTTGCGCTCTTTAGACGTCCCGTTAATTTATAATATTCCTTTTTTATACGCTCGAATATGTTGTCTGCCAGACCCTCATCGAAAGATTTTCTTTTTTCTAACTCATCTATCGCCTGCATAATCCTCTGTTTTGACTCAAGTATGACAAGATCTTTTTTCGAAAGGCCTAACTTAACCTTGTATCCCAATTCTTCTTTATCGTATTCGGCATAAACTTTTTTAACGCAATTGCTAGAGCCTTCGGAAAGAATCTCGTTTAAAAAAACCGACTCTTTATGATACGGCTTATTTACTGTCGAGATGAAAACTTTTTCCTTTGCCCTTGTCAATGCCACATAGAAAAGACGCCTTTCCTCCTGAAGATGGAAATTGCCTTTCGGCAATTCTTCTTTCATTAGCTGAACGGGAAATGGTATCGCATCAGGCCTTTGCCTAGTTGGAAAACGATTCTGCACAAGGCTTATAATAAAAACATAAGAGAACTCTAGGCCTTTTGCCTGATGTATAGTCATGAGACGCACACCGTTTTCATTCTCGGGGGCTTCGCTCGATTCCGCCATATCGCCGCCTGCCTCTATATAAGCGTATAGATACGCAATAAAGGCAAAGAGCATAACTTTTTCGTTTTGCTGAATATAATTATTTATAAATCTGTAAAATCTTCCGATATTAGACAGCTTGAGCTCGTTTTCCCTATTCAGATCTATAACAAGATCTTTTACATATCCTGTCTTTTCCATGATTTCGTAAAACAGGTTTTCTATGTCGACCTTGTTCGACAAGGATATCAAGTGCTTAAGAAGGTTGTTAAATTCTTCTAGCTTGGTTACAGTTTCTTTTTTAATAATTTTTTTTATCTCCAGGTCTTTTATGATATCGTAAAGCAGTTTCTTTTCATCTCTCGCCTTCTTGTTTAATTCTATAATCTCATCTAAATCTATACCAAAGCGTTTTATGCTTAAAACACGAAATAAGCTAATACTGTCCCTGGGGTCATTCAATACCGCTAAAATAGCCACTATATCTTTTATTTCGTCCCGTTCTAACAGGCCGGCTGGTCCTGCGATATTATACGGTATATCCTCGAATTTCAGCCTCTTCAAAAGTTCTTCGTTATGGCTATGCGCCCGGTAAAGAACGGCTATCCTTGAATAGTCCTTTTCCTTTTTGCAAATCTTTTTTATGGCATCAACTACTACCTGTGCTTCGCTATCGTAATCGTTGGTCGCAACAATATCCACTACTGCGCCTTCGCTATTAGTCGTCCATAGGTTTTTCTGCGGGTCATACCTATCTGGGTTATTGTTTTTTATAAGTGTTTCGCTTGCGCATAAGATTTTTTTTGTAGACCGATAATTTTGCGTCAGTTTTAGCGATATAAGGTCGGGAAACTTTTCCTTAAACTTTATAAAACTAGCGTAACTCGCTCCTCTAAATCTATAAATAGCCTGGTCGTCATCTCCGACTACGCATATGTTCTTTCGCTTTTCTGAAAGCATCGACAATAATTCTATCTGGGCTATATTGGTATCCTGGAACTCATCTACCAGAATATAATGAAATTGACCCTCATATTCGGCAAGAATGGATGGTTTACTCTTAAATAACTTTATGGTAAAAATAAGGAGGTCACCGAAGTCGAGGCAATTGGTTTCTCGCATTCTCTTTTCATATTCTACGTAGATCTTGGCCATTTCTTTTTTAGATGCCTTTTCCTCCTTGTCTTTTATGCCATTTACATATTTTAGGTATTCCTCAGGAGAGATCAGGTCATCTTTGCACCTAGAAATAAATCTTACAAAATCATTTATCGGACTGAAAGGATCAGCTAAATTGAGATAATATTTGAGGTCCAGATCCGGTATGATGCCCTTAAAGAATATCGACTGCCCGGTTCTGTCTAATAGACGAAAATTTCTCGGGAGCCCTATATCCAGCGAGCGGTCCTTTAAAATGCGGTGGCAAAATGAATGAAATGTGGATATCCAAAGCTCATCCTTGTGCTCGCCGATTAGATCCTCTACCCGGGTAAGCATTTCTTCCGAGGCCTTTTTTGAAAATGTAACCGCTAGAAAATTAGAAGGGTTTAAATGAGGGAATGATTTGATTAAATGTGCAATGCGATGGGTTATAACCTTTGTTTTTCCCGTACCGGCACCGGCAACTATTAAGATGGGTCCGTCGAGCGTAGTGACAGCCTTATGCTGTTCTGGATTTAAATCTTTTAAAATATCTTCTTTCACTTCGCCACACCGATACCCTTTATACGGAGATTCAGGAAATCGCTCTTCAAATTTAAGATTGGCCGCTTATAATCGCCTTTCACTTCGACATCTATGCCCATCCATGAATCATCTTCTTTTTTCAATAAAACGACCTTTACCGTGTCACCAATATCATCTGTTATGTTTTTGGAGAACAAAAATTTCAGATTGCAATCTATGGCCCCGCCTTTTATATCCGTAGTATTTCTCCCAAATATTTTTATATCCTTACCAACGGCCTCCAAGTTATTTATGTCCATTTTGCTTTGCTTAAGAGCGATTTTTGCCTTTACGTCATCAAACGTTATGTTGCCAAATGACTCCAGGGAAATAAGGTTGAATACGGAATCAATGACCGGCATATCTTTATGAAAACCGAGCTCTTTTGCGTCGCAATTTATGTAAATCTCCCCTTTTCGAACTGAGAAAAATGGCGGATACAGAAACAGGTCTTTTGCGTTTACGACATATCCTGCTTTGCTTGAAATTTTAACATCTTTAAAGTGCCATGCTTTTACTAATGATACCTGTTTAGACGAAAAACTAATATCTATATTCAGGCTTTTTTCAATATGCTTGAGGTATAAATTTAGAATAGTCTGGGGAAATAACATGGCTAAAAGCAGAATTATAAGAAGCGCTATAAATAAAGATGTAATGATTGCAAAAAATTGTTTCATTTTTGATATTAAATGCTTTTTGGCTCGTAATCAATTTTATGGTGCTTACTTTATCGTACTTTCTTCGGATTTCTTTTTATTTAAATCTTCTTTAATAACCCTCAACTCTTCGTCGATTTTGAGCTTTTCTTCGGTCAGCAATTGATTTTCCTTAGTCAGTCTATCCATTTCCCTGCGAAGGACCGCATTCTCTTCATCTAGATTTTGTATAATGGTATCTTTTTCGCTTATCTCTTCTTTTTTGGGAGGCGTAGCGCAACCTATTAAAGAAAGAAGACATACTGAAAGAACGATCATAAATAAACCTTTTGTAAAATATCTCACCTTGGTCTCCTTTTTAGTTCTTTAAGTTTTTTATCCACTCCTTTTATTATACTTTCTTCGCACGTATAACTATAGCCCGTAGTGGAAGGAACCGGATGGGCGACTAATACACCCACCTTTGCAAGTTCGGTAAGAGCTTTCTTCACAATGTTCCTTTGGTAGCCTGTCCATGTCGCAACCCCTCGGGGCGTATCTATGCTGCCTTGGTTCTCGTGAAAAAATAGGATAATTCTTTTATGAACATCTGACTTGAATAGTTTATCCAAATCTAATTTCATCGGCTCACCTCATCTGCTTCTTTTAACAATTTTCTTATACCAGGTTTATTTACTACTTTAACAAAAACATTAACAATCTTGGGATCAAACTGCGTTCCGCTATTTTTCTTTATCTCCTCTATCGCTTCATCCACAGACCTGGCATTTTGCCTATAAGGCCTCAAGGCAACCATGGCCTCGAAGGCGCCTATGACAGCCATTATCCTGGCGCCGAGAGGAATATTATCCCCTTTTAACCCTTTCGGATAACCGCTGCCGTCATATTTTTCATGATGATGTAGAATAATAGGTATTGCCGGCTTCAGCGCTTTTAAAGGTTCTATTATTTTAGCTCCTTTCGCCGGATGCTCTTTTACTAACGCGTACTCTTCACCCGTTAACTCCGCAGGCTTGGCTAGAATGCCGTCCGGAACGGATACCTCTCCAGCGTCATGCAATAAACTCGCCACTTCCAAGCTCCTTAGCTCTTCGTCGTCCATCCCCATTTGACGGCCGACTTCTATGGTAAGGCGTGATATAATTTTGAAATACTTATGCGCGTGAGGTGTGCGCGCGCCCATGAGCATCGCCAGCGATTTAACGCTGCCAACTATGACATCCTGCTGTTCTTTGTAGAACTGGGCATTTTTTATGGCTATGACTGCCTGTTCCGCAAGCGTAGTCAATATCTCCTGGTCAAATTCATTAAATGAGGTTTGATTTACCTTGTCGTACACTGTAATAACACCTATCATATCTTCATCTATTAGCGGAACTGAAATATAATTCTTACCACGTATTGACTTGCCTAATTTTGCGGTCCTGCCTGGAACGCCTTTACCTACTGGTAATTTTTTTAGCCTTATTCTTTTATTCTTCCGCAAGTCCACGGTTGTCTTAGGGATAAGTGCCTTTTTCTTTCTATCCAATAGCTTTATAGAGCACCTATTAGCCCTCATGACCTGAATGGAAAGCCTGGCTATACGAGGCAGCAGTTCATCTAAATCCAACGTAGAGTTGATTAATCTGTGAATTGTATGTATAGTTGAAAGGGCTATGGCCCGGGGGCGTATTGTGTCGTAAAGTTTTGTCAGTTCTAATTCTTTTTGAATTTCCTTTATCAAGGTATCCAAAGATACCTTGAATAGTTGCGCATAGGCCTCGGAAATTTCCTTGTCGGCATGGCATAATATAATATATCCGTAGACCTTATCACCTTGCGCCAAAGGTAATACAAACCCATAGGAAGACGGTAGACATTGGAATTTCTGGATATTTTTAAGGCGTTTTGCCTCGTTTAAATTCTTCATTATACAGGCGACAGCCTTCCTGTTGTCAGCCCATGATCTCGTGGAATGCTTGCACTGCAATATTATATTTTTAGTAAGGCTGAACCTATTCGGGATATCGCGCGTAATATACCATATGGGAGACTTAAAAAAGCTCCCTAAGATCTGTTTTTCGTGGCGCAATATTTCGCTGCTGACGAGTTTTTCATAGATAAATTGATCATCATTCATGTTGTATCCGTTTTGAGCTAATTATATTCTTTAATGCGTCATTTGTCAACGAAACGTTAAACCTTCTCATAAGGCTCAAAGAGCTTTTTGTACTCGTCCAACGCGTACCGGTCTGTCATGCCTGCAATATAATCACATATAACCCTATGCGTTGCCTCATTCTTGAGCCTGGCGTGGGTCGTCGGAGGAAGCTGTTCTGGTTTGTCTAAATATATTTTGAATAATTCGCTAATAAAACGATCTGCCTTATTTGACATTCTTACCACTCTGTAATGGTGATATAATTTATCAAGCAAAAATTTTCTCAAAGGCTTTTTGATGTTTTTCATATTCTTGCTGAATCTTACGAGCCTTTCGGGCACCTTTCGCACATCGCTCGGAGATTGCAAATGGCACCTTTTTATGTTTCTTGACGCCTCGATAATCACATCCATAACCTGGGCATTTATAAGGAAGCGTATGGCCTGCGATCTCTTGATCTGATGACTGGCCTTCGGAAAATTTGATTCCACCTTCTGGTAGACATCGTTCCACATTTTAATTTCTTTAATTAATGTTTTTTCATTTATAAGCCCACTGGCCAGGCCGTCATCCAAGTCATGGTTATCGTAAGCTATTTCATCCGCTACGTCTACAACCTGCGCCTCCAAAAGCGGCGGCTCTTTTTTCTTGAAAGGGACCGGCACGGACAACTGGTCAAAAAGCGTTTTATGCTTTATTATACCTTCCCTCACCTCATATGTCAGATTTAATCCCGGGAACTGCGGATACTTATCTTCTAAAATGTCCACAACCCTTACCCCTTGAACGTTGTGATTAAAACCTCCGTAGCGCTTCATTATGCGGTTCAAAACATCTTCTCCCGAATGGCCGAACGGGGTATGCCCCAAATCATGCGCGAGCGCTATCGCTTCGGTCAAATCTTCATTTAGCCGAAGAATTCGCGCGATCGTCCTGGCTATTTGAGCTACTTCTAGGGTGTGTGTGAGGCGGGTCCTGTAATGATCGCCTTCGTAATTCACAAATACTTGAGTTTTATATTCCAACCTTCTGAAGGCGGTCGAATGTATTATGCGGTCTTTATCTCTTTGATAGCATGTCCTATATTCATGCTCTTCCTCCTTGTGGGTCCGCCCTTTTGAGTCTTTACTCTTCATGGCGTAGGAAGCGAGCGTTTCTTCTTCTCTTCTTTCTAAATCTCTACGCGTAAATGCATCATTTGTTTTTTTCTGATAGGATTTTCTTTTTTGCATCTTCAAAAAATGGTCTCGCAAATTCGGTATCCCAAGTCCTTTCTTCAAAGCTCCTTTTCTTGATGGTCTCTAAGAAATTTTCGAATTCGACTTTATAGCTTCCGTATATATGGAAGCTGTCGGTGATATCGACATACCTTCCCACCTCCACCTTTTTTTTAATACGCAAGGCGATGCTGTCCGCTATGAACCTTTGCAAATCCGTTAGGGCAAATATGTTCATAAAACTGGCCTTATAAGCGTCCCTTGAGCGCCAATGGGTATTCATGTTCAACCTAAAATCGCTTCCGTCTTTTATTAGGCGGCACCATATTCTTTGCAGGCACGGCGGGTCTTCTGTCGGTATGTCAAGCTTGGGATTCCATGTTATGGCCTGGGCTCTTCTGGAGTAAGGCACTTCTGAAAGTTTGTTGATTATATAATCTACCTGCTTTATGTTCTCCCCTTCTATATCGTATTCAAAAAGTCTCTTATGATACGTGTAGGTCCATTTGCCCTCTTCGGGTTTTATCCAGTGATCGTGGATCCCATCTACCACTTCCTGCCTATATATTTCAAGGTCTTCTAGGCCTCCAGGAAAGGCCCTGTGTATCCTTGGTTCGGACATAGGTTCATTGACCACCATTATCATTGTAGCGTCTTTGCTAGGCGGATCTTCTTTTTTGTCGTATTCGGTTTTTATATCTATGCCGCTATTCCAGACCTCTACAACAGCCTTCTCCCACACCTCCGGAAGCGTTTTGCCTTCTATTTTAAATATGGGTATGTCTTTTTTCATATTTATTAATTAAGTTTTATAATTTTTCCTTTTACTGTCTTATCTATATCCAATATGCCATAAGAATTATAAGGGGCGAAGACTTTATCAGTCGGACTCCCTGGGTTGAAGTATAATATTTTTCCTATTTTTTCATTCATAGGTTCGTGGGAATGCCCAAATACAATCACATCCACATCATCAAACTCTTTGCTTATGACATCTGTTATCTTATCGGGCGCGCCCCAGCCGTGTATCAAGCCTATCTTGAAATTCAAGGCCTTCACTACCTTTTTCGTAGGAAGCTTATTGCACACCTTCCACGAATCCATATTGCCTGAAACGGCTTCTGTAGGGGCTATCTTATTAAGCTCATCTAAAAGGCTTAGTTCGGTCAGGTCTCCTGCGTGGAGTATAAGATCCACTCCTTTAAAATCTTTATAAATAGCTTCCGGCAGAGTATCGGCTGCTTTTGGCATATGCGTATCCGAAATGACACCCACTCTCATGTTCTATCTGTACCTTATTATTTTGTCTTGATTATACACATCCATCACGATATTAAGATTTTTTAGGTTCCAAATCCATATCTTATTCTCTTTAGCGATTAACGCGGCATTTATATCGATCCCGTCCATCGCTATTAATATTTTATTCGCGATCATTAGTTTTGACTGTTTTATATATCCTACAAAAAATCTGATATCGTCCTCGAGCATAGTGCCTTCTTTTAAAAAACATGCCCATAGTTTGTTTTGCTTATACGCCAATAATAATGAACTGCTTTTATTCAATTTTATGAAGTCCACTTTTTTAAATTTGGGAAGCCTGTGTTTCTTGGTATCAGCTTCGACTATTTCATCATTAAACTTTGTGAAAAGCTCGGAAACCCTTTGTGTGAAGTCTTTTCTCAATTCAAATACGAATTTGTCAATATACGAGTGCATATTTGATTTAAATTGTTCGGAGCGTATAATGGCACTTGATATAAGACTAGTTTGCTTTCTGTTATAAACTTCTTTAATCCAAAATAGAAATCCCTTATCGGCAAAGAAATAAAATGAGCCGTTTTTTAATATTATATTTAACTCGATCAGTTTTTTTAACCTTCCAGACGCATCTGTTAGAGTTATTTTTAATGCCTCTTTTACGCCCTTTAACGTATGAACTCCCTTGGCAATCGTTACGAGCACGTCTATGGTAGCAGTATTTAAGCCTATATTATTAATCAAATTGGAAAAATATTGATTTGCGGTTCCCTTTGGATTGAAAAATAGGTCTTCTATAGCATTAACTGTAAGATCCGTAGTTAAATTATTCGTAGACGAAATTATAGCTAATTCGCGCAGCTTGGAGCACAAAAGATCCATATAAAACGGATTTCCATCGGTAAGTGTGATCAGAAAGCTTTTTAAATCATTATTCAGGGTAAAAGTTATAAGCTTCTTATCTAAAAATTCCTTACTGGAATTAAAATCAAAGCCTTTAAGTTCTACTATCTCAAAATTTCCGAATAGTAAAGATAATTCCTCCGACAATATGCGCTTTATAGCCGATTTATCGGAGCTTGAAATTATATACATAGTATCTTTTTGGATCATTATTACTTTGCCAAAATATTTGAATGGTTCCTTCAAGCCCAGAAGGCTTAAGTTTTGAAATTCATCGAAAATCACGACACATCTCACCCCGGCTTCCTTCTTAACTATGGATGTGAGGTTTAAAATGTCAAAGTATGCTTTATTAAAATCTCTTTTGCTGAGATGGCATTTTATTTCCAGCATGGTTTTAACCGTTTGAGGCAAATATTTCCTGGAAGCTTCTATAAGATATTCGAAATCTTCGCGGGCTTCTTCTTTTTTTATTTTAAGGAATGCATATAATAGCGTGCCCATGAACCGCACGGCAAACGTCTCGAAGGGTTCGCCGATCGCTTCGATATATATAGGCAATACTGAAGGGTCTTTCAGTCTATCGAGAAAATTGTGGAGAAGATGCGTTTTGCCTGCCAGGCGCTGGCCGGTTATGGCTATATTTTGCCTGAAGCCATCTTTTAAGGCCAGCACCCTTTTGTCTAATAATGACAGGACCTCTGTCCTTCCAAAAAATTCTTTTGTGATAATCTTTTCTTCTGGCATGTTATGTTATAACTATTTTTAAGGAAGAAAATAAGACGGGTTCTCTGGCTTATGCTTTTTTCTTATTTCAAAGTGCAATGACGCAGCCTTCGCGCGCCCCGTCCTACCTATCTTCGCTATTGTATTACCCCTGTTGACGTAATCGCCGGGTTTAACCAAAATATCCGAGTTATATGCATATACCGTAGAATACCCATCGTTGTGATCTAAGATTATAGTTTTGCCGAATCCTTTGACTTTATCGTCACAAAAACTGACTGTGCCACTTCGCGCCGCAATAACGTTAGCACCTTCCTGGGCGGCTATATCTATCCCCTTGTTTTTCGCGCCATCAACCAACAAACCAAAGGATGAGATAATCTCTCCCCTGACAGGCCATATAAACGATTCTCCTTTTGTGAACAGATGAGCGCTTTGCGATCTTTGTCTGATAGACGGGATTAAAATCAACTGGCCTGCCTTAACGTTTGTAGCATCCCTAAGCTTGTTTACCTTCATAATCTCCTTCATATCTATGCCATATTGTTGGGAAATGCACCACAGGGTCTCATTTCTTTGTATCTGGTGGTAGATTCCGGGGACTCCTGGCGGAGCAGATATGGTTGTTCCCGAAGTTGTCGCGCAGCCTGAAAGCGCTATTAAGATATATGTGGTTAAAAAATATATTATTGCGTTCAAATAAACTTTCATAAAATATAAATTTCTTCTAGCGCAGGCGGGTTTTTCCTCGCGTCCGCTCGGCGCTCGTTCACTTCGATTCCCTGCACTTTATTCCCATTCACTGGAGCGGGTGATGGGAATCGGCGCCCTCACCCGGCTCACTACGTTCGCCAGGGTGTTCGGGTCGGCCGCTCACTCGCTGACGCTAACTTCTGCGAAATTGCATGTATGCGCTTTTCCTCGCTATTCGCTCGGCGCTCGTTCACTTCGATTCCCTGCACTTTATTCCCATTCACTGGAGCGGGTGATGGGAATCGAACCCACGCAGTCAGCTTGGGAAGCTGATATTCTACCATTGAATTACACCCGCTGTCAAAAACTTATTATAGAACTAAAACCTTGTCAATCTTTGAAAATCTCTATACCGGGATTCTACTTCCTTATTCGTCAATTTAAGTAACCGTTCCGGTCCGAAGCTTTCTACTGCAAAAGACGCCATTATTGTCCCGTAAGCTACGGCCTTCCTTAGCGTTCCTTCGGTAATTTTGTTATATTTATTTAAGCATCCTAAAAAACCGCCGGCAAAGGTATCGCCTGCACCTGTAGGATCATAAATATCTTCTATAGGAAATGCCGGGATGCAAAAGGTGAAGTCTTTTGTGGCAAATATAGACCCGTGCTCGCCTTTTTTTATCACTACCATCTTGGGCCCGCGTTTAAAAATCCAGGAAATGGCTTTTAACAGATTTAACTCGCCTGTAAGCTCCCTGGCCTCTCCATCGTTTAAGAAAAGGATATCGACCGACTTGATCAGGTCGAGAAGCGGCTTGCGCTTATTCTCTATCCAATAATTCATCGTATCGCAGGCGACTAACTTGGGGTTCCGCATCTGGCTCAAAACTTTCTGTTGTAAATCCGGATCTATATTGGCCAGGAACACATATTTTATGTCCTTATAGCTGGAGGGGATCTCCGGAGAAAAAGTCTCAAACACGTTAAGATGGGTGTATATGGTATTGGCTACATTCAAATCATACCCGTACTTGCCTCCCCATCTGAAAGTCTTCCCAGTTTCTACCTTAAGGCCTTCGATGTTTATATCATGATTTTCCAGGAGCTTGATGTGCTTCCTTGGAAAATCCTGACCCACCACCGCTACCAGGCTAACCCTTGCAAAAAAGCGGGCACTAAGCGAAAAATATGTGGCTGAGCCCCCGAGTATATCGTCGCGCTTTCCAAAGGGTGTCTCTACCGAGTCTAAAGCCATGGAACCAACTACGAGTACGCTCACTTTTTTCAAGCCTCCTTATTTAATATAACGAATTTTTTATGTGTTTCGACTTTTTTAAAGCATTTTCGACAAGTTTCATGGAACAGAAATCGCCGCACATTGTGCATACATCGCTTTTTTTCGGCATTGATTTAAGCCGCGACTCTTTAGCGTTCCGAGGATCAATAGAAAGAGCTATTTGCTTGTTCCAGTCTCTCTTCTTGCGCGCTTCTGACATTTTCCTGTCCCATAACGAATTTGAGTTTACGCTTTTAGCGATATCAGCGGCATGAGCGGCGATCCTTGCTGCTATAACCCCGTCCTTTACATCTTTGATTGACGGCAGGCGCAAATGCTCTGCCGGCGTGACATAACATAAAAAGTCAGCGCCCTTTGCCGCAGCTAAGGCCCCTCCGATCGCGGCGGCTATATGGTCATACCCTGATGCTACATCGGTCACAATAGGCCCTAAAACGTAAAACGGCCTGCCGTCGCATAATTCTTTTTCCAACTCAACATTGATCTCTACTTGATTTATCGGAACGTGGCCTGGGCCTTCTATTATTACCTGAACTCCGTGGTTATTTGCCCTCCGGGCCAACTGCCCTAAGGTCATCAGCTCCTGGATCTGGACCGCATCTGTGGCGTCTATTATTGAACCAGGGCGCATGCCGTCACCGAGGCTTAAAGTCACATCCCATTGTTCGGCTATTTCCAGAATATCATCGAAAGATTCGTAAAAAGGGTTTTCGGCATCATTTGCGGTCATCCATTCGGCCAAAAAGGCTCCGCCCCTGCTCACGATATCAATAACCCTACCTTCCTCTTGCAAATTCATAATTGTATCATAAGTCAGGCCGGCATGTATCGTAAAGAAGTCCACACCGTCTCTAGCCTGCTCTTTCAATACGGCCAATATATCATTTATGTTGATTTTTCTAATCGAGCCTTTTTCGCATATCGACTTAACGGCGATTTCATATATAGGAACAGTGCCGAACGGAACTTTTGAATACTTTAAAAGTTTCCTGCGTATTTTAGTCAAATCCCCCCCTATAGATAAATCCATCACTGTATCCGAGCCGTGCATAACGGCCATATTCAGTTTCTTTACTTCCTCACCAAGATTAATATTCTCGGGCGAAGTTCCGATATTGGCATTTACTTTAGTCTTTAGGCCTTCACCGATACCGCAAGGCAGGATTACATCATGTTTTGCATTATTCGGTATGACAATCCGGCCCTTCGAAATCTTGTCCATAACAAATTCCGGATCAACATGTTCCTTATCGGCAACTCTTTTCATTAAGGGCGTAATTTTTTTCTTTTTCGCAAATATTAGCTGCGTCATATATTCCTTTTAAGCCTAAATCCGGCGTTTAGCAAGCGCACGTTTTTCGATTTCATATAAATAAAATCTTAAACTCTTACACCGATCGGATAGGCGAGCGTCTATTAATTTTAAAAATTCCTCCAAAACCCGTGCAGATTCTTTTGACCTCTGAATGTTGGCGTAGAATATCTCGTTTGCACTACCTCTTCTCATTTCCGCAAATGAACTTTTCTTACCAATATCGTCTTGGCTATTTCTCGAAGTTGCTATAATTTTCGAGATGTTTGGGATTTCTTTATATATGCCCTGAATGCGCTGTCGCGCGCTCTTCAAACGCTTCGTCAATGCTTTATCATCCCAGACGAACCGCGTAACTTCTTCCGAAACCCTAAGACCTTCGCGAATTCTGTTAAAATTTGCGTCTATGGCTCTCCATATATTCTTCACTGATGGAAATCCTTGCAGATATTCTTTATGATAGCTGTCGTGGAATAACCTTTTATGTAGGAAAGGCGCTTTACCGCCCCGCCGTAAGACTCTACAAAATCTTTGCCTACAATATCTTTTGCCTGCCAGTCCGCGCCCTTTACTAATATATCGGGTTTTATTTTTTTTATCAGGTTTATTGGCGTGCCTTCGTTGAATATAGCCACAAAGTCGACGAATCTCAGGCTCGCTAAAAGTTCTGCCCTTTTATCTTGAGGCAGAATAGGCCTCCCTTTGCCCTTCAATTTTCTTACAGAACTATCGCTATTCAATCCTATAACTAGCAAATCCCCTAGTTGTCTGGCACGTCTTAAATAATTTATATGGCCCGGATGGAGAATATCGAAACATCCGTTTGTAAAGACTACCTTCTTGCCTTCTTTTTTGGATTTTTCGACAATTTTCTTCAGCGCTTCATGCTTTTTAATATGTGAAATCATGATATGCCTTTACTGGCAGAATTCTTCTACGAGCTCCGCTATTACGTGAATTGCTATCGCATGGAGTTCTTGGATGCGAGGAACATCTGAAGACGGGACGCACAACGCGTGTTTGCATAAGGGTTTTAATTTTCCGCCGCTCTTTCCTGTAATACCTACAGTCACCAGCTTAAGCTTGTTGGCTTTTTTAATAGCTTCCAATACGTTTTGTGAATTACCGCTTGTTGAGATCCCGATAGCGACATCACCTCTCTTGCCCAGACCGCAAACCTGTCTTGAAAAAATAGCGTTGAAGTTGTAGTCGTTAGCTATGGCCGTTAAAGTAGCTGCATTAGTTGTTAATGCGATCGCAGGGATTGAACGCCTCTGTCTTTTAAATCTTCCTATGAGTTCACACGCAAAGTGCTGACTATCGGCAGCGCTTCCGCCGTTTCCGAAAACAATTACCTTGCCGCCGTTTCTAAGGCTCTTAACTATATCCTGAGTGATTTTACCTATCACCCTGCTCACCTTAGGATCGTTTGCCAGTGTTGCGCTAAGTTTAGCGCTTTCTAAAAGTATTTTTTTTATTTTATTTTCCATGTTTTTTTCTATCCAAAAAATATTTTTGCTATTTCGTAAAGTTTCATGTCGACGGTTTTTAATTCCTTCACGGCTTCCTCTATCGGAATGCTTACGATCTCATTGCCTTTTAAACTGACCATGAAACCAAATTTACCCTCATTTACAAGCCCTACGGCGCGGACGCCGAACCTAGTTCCTAAGACACGGTCAAAGGCCGAAGGAGTACCCCCTCTTTGTATATGACCGAATACGGTAACGCGCGTTTCATAGCCGGTCCTCTTTTCAATTTCCTCGCTTAAGATTTCTCCTATGCCGCCTAACCGCACATGCCCGAATGCATCGGTTTTTCTATCCTGCGTTACCATGTCGCCTTCTTTTAGCTTTGCTCCTTCCGCAACGACTACTATGCTAAAAGTTTTGCCTCGCGAATGCCTTTTTTTGATTATCCCGCATACTTCATTTATATCTATCGGGAGCTCAGGTATTAAAATTATATCCGCTCCGCCGGCTATTCCGGCATGAACGGCGATCCATCCCGCATGCCTGCCCATAACTTCTGCGACTATTATCCTGTGATGGCTTTCGGCTGTAGTATGGAGTCTGTCTATGGCCTCTGTGGCTATATTCACCGCGGTGTCAAAGCCGAACGTATAATCCGTACCTGATAGATCGTTATCTATCGTCTTCGGGACTCCCACAATCTTAAGCCCGTCTTTAATTAGCTTTCTGGCAACACCCAGGGTATCTTCGCCCCCGATCGCGATCAGGGCCGATAAAGCGTTCTTATTGTAATTATCTATCGCCTTTTTAACGTCGCCTTCCTTCTTATAAGGATTGGTTCTGCTGGTGCCTAAAATCGTACCGCCTTTCGGTAGTATGCCTGAAACAGCCTGCATATCAAGCGGAATTACGTCGTTTTCTATCAATCCTTTCCATCCATTTTTTATACCTAAAATTTCGTAGCCGTCAAGTATGCCTTTTCTCACAACCGCGCGAATGACCGGATTTAAACCCGGGCAATCCCCGCCGCCTGTCAATATTCCTATTCGCTTCGCCATCTCACAACTCTCCTTTTATTTTGAATTAGTCTGTCCCATATTCAATACCCTTAAAAACCTGGGGCATGTTTTCCTTATCGTCCCTTCGCTTCTCCTGCTGTTTTGTCTGGGCGCTTATCTTGGTAACGTGCACCTTCACGATTACCGGCTCTTCGATGCCTAGCATTTCTTGCACCTTCAGCTTAATCATGCTCTGCATCTTTTCGGTAACCTCGGGTATGTTCGCGCCGGAGAATAAGATTACCCTATTGACGACGTTCACGCCTTTCTTGGTCGCCGCTACGCTTGGTTTTAAATCCTTTATTTCAGGGATCTGGTGAACGATCCTTTTTATAAGGTCCTCTACGGCGGAAAGCGAAATAACTACCGGCCCGTCAGGATTTTCAAAAGCTATTGTCCTTTCCCTTTGAATTTTGCCGGATGTGATCTGGGCTATAACAAGTCCTATCAAAATCACCCCTATACCGATTCCGCCCATCATGAACCTGGTATTTGGGTTTGTATAAATAGTTCCCAGCATATTTTCCACGGATTCAATGGGAAGGGTATTAAACGCTAATACAACTAAGGCGAACCCTAGCGCCAGGCAAACAATTGTATAAAAAATAATGGCGAATCCTTCTAATATTTTCATCTTTTGACCTCCTGCTTTGATTCAGTCTTATATATTGTTTCCAGACTTTCCTTATCGGGAAATGCGACTCCCTGTATGTTTAAATTCACTTCTGATAGGGCAAGCCCTGTCATCTTCTCAACGTTTTTGCGCACATTCTCCTGCACGCGCGCAGCCATGTGGGGAATGTTAGTTCCATATTTTACTACAATATCTATTGTCAATTTTACATCATTTTCATTTAGACTCTCTACTTTTACGCCTTTTTTGTGTTTCTTTTTTATAAGATCAAATATATTCTTAGCTGCCTTCTCGCCCGTCCTGGCTACACCTTCGATCTCGCACGCGGCCAAGGATGCGATAGTGCCTATAACATCGTTATGTATTTTGATAAACCCTAGTTCTGTCTTTTCTTCTTTTCGCATCATGGCTTATAATTATTTTACGGTTGGTACCTGCTCTTTTTTCTTCTCAAGCATCTTTTCGACAAAATCCGTAGAATGCTGCCCTTTTAAGAAAAGTTGGTTAGCGAGTATGCGCTTAGAAAAAGACACCGTGCTTTTTATGGGACCTATGAGAACTTCGTCCAGCGCCCTCTGCATTATGCGAATTGCCTCTGCCCTGTCTTTTCCGTAAGTTATGATCTTGGCTATCATAGAGTCGTAATAAGGCGATACTTCGTAATTCGTATACGCGTGAGTATCGACTCTAACACCCGGGCCGCTTGGCATATGAAACTCGAGAAGCTTTCCGGGAGATGGTATAAAATCCTTGTCCGGGTCTTCTGCATTAACCCTGCATTCTATAGCGCTGCCTTTTAATTCAACATCATCCTGTTTGATCTTTAATTTTTCTCCGGCGGCAATACTTATCTGCAGTTTTACCAGATCAAGCCCTGTTACCATTTCTGTAACCGGATGCTCTACCTGAATTCGCGTATTCATTTCCATAAAATAGAACCGTTCTTTATTGTCCACGAGAAATTCGATAGTGCCGGCGCTCGTATAGTCAACGGCCTTGCCGGCCTTTACGGCAGCCTCGCCCATTTTCTTGCGCAGTTTTGATGAGATTCCATACGCCGGAGATTCCTCAATGAGTTTCTGGTGACGCCTTTGGATGGTGCAGTCCCTTTCCCCTAAATGAATTATATGGCCGTGCTCATCTCCCAATATCTGAACTTCTATATGGCGCAGTTTTTCAATATATTTTTCTATATAAACTTCCCCGTTCCCAAAAGCAGCTTCAGCTTCTCTCTGGGCCGTGAGAAGGCTTCCTATCAGCGTAACATCATTGTGGCTTATCCTCATTCCCCTGCCGCCGCCGCCTGCCACGGCCTTTATGATTACGGGATATCCTATTTGATGGGCTACCTTCAAGGCTTCTTCTTTATTTTTTATAACTGCGCTGCTGCCGGGCATTACAGGCAAGCCTGCCTTCTTGGCTGTTTCTTTCGCCTTTATCTTATCACCCATTAAACGAATGGTTCTTGGCCTTGGGCCTATAAATTTTATCTGACATGACTCGCAGATCTCGGCAAAGTGGGCATCTTCGGCTAAAAACCCATAACCAGGATGTATAGCTTCAACATCTGTAATCTCTGCTGCGCTTATTATGCTAGGTATGTTTAAATAACTGGCGTCGCTTGCTGCGGGACCTATACAGACGGCTTCATCGGCCAGCTGGAGATGGAAAGAAGATCTATCGGCCTCGGAATAGACCGCTACCGTTTTTATGCCCATATCTTTGCAGGCTCGTATTATCCTTACCGCTATTTCGCCTCTATTTGCAATTAAAATTTTTGAGAACATTTTTTATTGTGCAGGTTCTATTAAAAAAAGCGTATGGCCGAATTCGATCGGCTGCGCATTATCTACAGGGATGTCAACAACCTTACCCCTTACTTCTGATTTGATTTCATTCATCAACTTCATGGCTTCGATTATACATACGACCTGCCCGACAGTTATATCCATTCCGACTTCAACAAACGGAGTGGCGTCGGGAGCCGGGGATCTATAAAACGTGCCGACCATGGGCGCCTTTATCTCTATTACGTTCTTTTGAGGTTCTTTACCTGCCTTGGACGCCTCTTTGGCTGCCGGCACAAGTTCGACATGAGGCATCACTTCCTTAATATGCGTGACCATTTGCTGTTTCGATTCTTTTTTAAGATGTACGCGCTCACCTTCTTTTTCCATTTCAAATTCGGTTAGGTTGTTCTCGTTCATGAGCTTTATCATTTCTATTATCTCTTTTATATTCACTTTAAACTCCTTGGTTCAAAATTAAACTCTTCCTACGTACTCTCCTGTCCGCGTATCGATTTTTATCACATCTCCTGGGTTTATAAATAGAGGAACCTGGATACTCAGCCCTGTGGCCAATTTGGCCGGCTTTGTGCCGCCTTTGGCAGTGTCACCCTTTACGCCCGGCTCTGTTTCGGCGATTTCAAGCTCAACGAACATAGGCGGGCGAACACCTATTATCTTGCCTTTGTATAAAGAGGCTATAACCTCCATATTCTCCTTTAAATAAGGAGTGCAGTCGCTTACGGTCCCCTCTTCCAGATCAAGCGATTCATAATTTGTTTGATCCATAAAATGATAATGTTTCGCGCTATGATAAAGATATTGCAAAGTTTTTTCTTCTATGAATGCTTCTTCGAATTTTTCGCCGGATTTAAAAGTCCTATCTATTACGGTGTCGAGCTTTATGCTTTTCAGCTTTGTGCGAACAAATGCCCCTCCCTTACCGGGTTTAATATGCTGAAAAAAGACAATATAGTACAACTCGCCTTCTATTACTATAACTTTTCCGTTCTTAAATTCACTTGTAGATAGCATCTGTTAATACCTCGCAACCTTTCTTTGTAACTAAGACCACATCCTCTATTCGCACGCCGCCCCATCCGCGGATATATACTGCCGGTTCCACTGTAAGCACCATTCCCATCAGCAGGTGGCCTTTTGCGGTCTTAAAGATTTTAGGGGATTCGTGAACATCTCTGCCTATGCCATGTCCCAGCGCATGGCCGAATTGCTTGCCAAATCCCGCATTTTTTATAACATCACGTCCCGCCAGGTCAAGTTCCGAAACAATCCTGCCCGGCCTTATAAATGATATAGCCGCTTCCTGGGCCCTCAGGACTATATCATATATTTTCCTAAATTTAGAGTCCATTTTACCCAAATAAAAAGTCCTTGTCAAGTCCGAGTTATAGCCTGAAAATTTCACGCCAAAATCTATTATAATAGGCTCCCCGCGCCCTATCTTTCGCGTTGTTGCGTTGGCGTGCGGTTTTGCGGCGTTCGGACCGCTTGCTACAATAGTCGAAAAGGCTTCTTCTGCCCCATTGTGCGATTTAATGTAAATAGCTATTCTCTTTTTTAATTCCTCTTCCGTCATGCCGGACCTTAGCGTTTTTCTTATATAAAAAAACGTTTCTTCCGTTACTTTCACTGCCTTGCGCAGCAGTCCGACTTCAGATCTTTCCTTTACGGCACGCATTTTTTCAACGATATCGCACGTATCGATCAATACCGTTTTTTTAAGGGCTTTCTTGAGCTTAACATACACACTATAAGAGATGCTTCTGCCTTCGAATCCTACTCTTTTTAATTTTAGTTTTCCAGCCACACTCGCTATTGTATCTACAAAAGATACATCTATCCGCTCGGTTGTGAAATTTTTAAGCGCTTGGGCTTCGAGGATATAGCGGAAATCCGTCAATAATATATTTTTACCTTTCGTTAATAAAAGATAGGAATCGGTTATAGGGCTTTCAGCAAGATAAGACACATTCGTCGCGTTTGAGACGAGAAAACCGTCTAACTTCTTTTCTTTTAAAATATCCCGAATCTTTTCAATCTTAAAACTCATTTTTTATTCTTGCCTTTAATAGCCGATATAGCGGCTTTCAACCCCAGGATATAACTGTCTAAGCCAAATCCGGAAATTTGCCCCGCCGCGGCGGGCGCTATCAATGAAGTATGCCTGAATTCCTCTCGAGCGTATATGTTTGATAAGTGAACCTCAACCGTAGGAATGTCTATGGCGCTAACAGCGTCGCGTATAGCCACGCTTGTGTGCGTATAGGCGGCCGGATTTATCAGTATAGCGTCAAATTTTCCTTTTGCACCTCCGATAAGGCTTACGATTTCGCCTTCATGATTTGTTTGTTCTATTTCAAGCTCGACGTTTTCTTCCTTAGCCGTTTTCTCTAAGCTTTTATTTATATCCTTAATGGTCGTTTTGCCGTATATATCTACTTCCCTAGTACCCAATAAGTTCAAATTAGGCCCGTGAATCACAAGAATTTTTAACATAATTCCCCCTCTTTTGGAATCAAAACCTAATACTATTTTCCCGGGCCGCCCTCGGCCTCATCTATCAGCATTATAGGAATATCGTCCTTTATGGGATAACGCCGCTTGCATCCTGTGCATACAATCTTATCGCCTTCCAATTTGACATCAGCCTTGCACGCCGGGCAAGCCAATATATTGAGCAATTCTTTATCTATCATTTTCATCCTCCTATGTTTAGAAAACAAAAAATAACAAAACGTAAACAGCTACTTAATAAATTTTTCATATTCGCCGGCCTTGCCATGCCTAGCGAACGCATATACAAAACCGCCTACAACGCTTAAGGCTAAATATAAAAATAACCACAACAGGCTCAATGCAAAAGACTTTTGCGCCCCTATAAGCGGCTTAAAAAGGACAACAAAAGCCCCTTCCCGAACGCCTAACCCATTCAAAGACGGGAACATGCTCGCTATCGAGATAAAAGGCATTATAAACATTACACGTATAACAGGCACAAAATCATCCAAACCTTTTATTAGAAAATAAACTGCTACAAAAGCAAAGAATTGAGCTACCAGTGAAACTAAAAAAGTTTTTACAAGCAACATCTTTTTATTTTTAAAAGCCGAGGAGGTAGAATGTAGTCTTTCTGCCCACTTGAAAAGCTTCAAAGAATAGATTTTCGACATAGCCATTTTATTAAAAAGGACAAATATTAAAAACATTAATGTGAAGAAGAGCGCCGTCATGGGCCATATGAGAACCTTATTGCCTGGCGTATCTTTTGAGAAAATAAATGCCAATATAGCCACCGAAACAATAGCTAATGAGCCGATAAGCCTATCCATAAACACAGAGACAAAAGAGGCTGTTTTGCCTTGTGTCTTTTTAGAGGCATAATAAGCCTTTACGACATCTCCACCTACGGAGGACGGTAAAAAATTGTTAAAAAAGAATCCAATCAACGTGAGCCCCACCACTTCCTTTACAGTTACCTGGATATCCTGCGCGCTTAAGAAATATTTCAACCTTATAGAGACAAAGAAATTAGCTAAGACCCAGGCAAGCGCGGCGATTACAAACTGGGTTCTGTTTACGTTCAAAAGCAACTGGAAGACGTCTTTGAGTTCTTTTCGCATTATAAAAAATAATGCCGCAACAAGGATCAAGCTCACAGCTACCCTTATGATATTGACTATGACTTTATTCCTCATATACCTCGATCTTTTTCGCGGGATTATCTAATTGAGTCAGCTTGTCGCCAAGTCTCAATAATTTTTTTTCAGACTTTTCAAAACTTGATCTCGCATCGCTTATGTGCGAACCGACTTTCCGAAAATCCTCATAAAATTTTGAAAAATCACCCTGCAATCTTTCCAGCGCGGCGATAACTTCCTTGGTGCTTTTTTCTATAGCTAAGCCTTTGAGACCCAATATTATAACCTGAAGATACGCGTAGAAACTGTTGGGCGAAACCGGTATCACCTTTCTAGAAAGGGCGTGCTCGAATATGCCTTCTCTCTCCTCGGCAAATTCATATTTTATGATAGTTTCATAATAAACGTTTTCTGCCGGTATATACATAAGGGCAAACTCGTACGTGCCTTCATCGGGCAGGATATATTTATTGGCTATAACGTCTATGTGACGCATTACATCTTTTTCAAATTCTTTTTTGTTCTGGTTTTTTTCAGAATCTGTTTTTGAGTTCATCAACCTTCGGAAACTTTCCAGCGGAAACTTCGCGTCGACCGGTACCATCCTGCCTCCGATTTTAATTACAGCGTCAACACGCTCTCCGCTCTTAAATGAATGCTCGAAACTATAATAATCTTTTTCAGGCATTATCTGCTCTAAGAGGTTTCGTAGCAGCGTCTCGCCCATACCTCCCCGCATTTTCGGCGGCCTTAAGATCTCCTGAAGGCTTGATATATCCTTTCCTATTTCCATCATGCGCAGGCTTGTCTGGGCAAGCTCGCCCAGCTGTCTTTGGACATTGCCTATAGTAACGGCGGCGTTATCTAACCTCTTTCCGACCTGTCCCGTTATCTGACTCAACTCCGTAGTGACACGGCTTGAAAGCCTATCAATGCTGGTTTCCAACTGGGAGCGCATATTATCAACCTGCTGCTGGATTAATACCAAGGATTGGTCTTTTGTTTTCGCTTCCTGCGCTTCTTTAAAATACTTTCCCATTTGTATCAGTATCGCAAGAAATAATGCGATTACTATGAATGCCACGATCGTTAATATGACGGGTAAGTTTATCATTTTATAGTTTAGCTTTATTTACGTACCGCATTTTGAGATCTGCAAGTATGTCATTTATCAGGGTGGTTTCTTCGGCTGTCAAATTTCCTTTGCTTTTCTCTCTCAGCATATCTATAGCGTCGATCAAATACTGGGCCTGCTTCAGATTAATAGACCTTTCCTTTGTAAACGGATTCTCCATCTCCCCCATGGCCATAAGGGCTTCTATGGCTAAACTTGATATGAAAAAATTAAAATCAGGCTTTGGCGGCATAGCCACCTGCTCGCCCGATTGATCCGTTTTTTCTTTTTCTTTTTTAACGGCTTCCTTCCACCCTTCATCTATATGGTTTACATTTTCATCGCTCATATCGGATACCACCCCCTACTCCTTTATTCCCACAAAAGTCCCATACCTCTTTTAAGCATGCCTTTTCCGGTTAATCGCTTTATCCTTCCCACGTATCGCTTTGCCACTTCTTCGCCTTTTCTGATAATCTCGCGCGCCTTGTCGAATTCCGTCTGATTGATCTCATGCAGCTCGGGCCTCAGCACTATATCCGCATCTTTTGTTTCATAGGTATTTAACCGGTCGCCCATTATCTGGATGGCTTGGATGATCACATTTAACATGTTATTTATACCGCTTTTTCTTACGCAATACCCTACATCTGCGGCTACGACATGAGTTGCGCCGTATCGTTTCGCGGCTAGGACGGGGATATTATTGGTTATGCCGCCGTCAACCAACAAATGCCCGTCTATCCTAACAGGATTGAATACGCCAGCTATAGAGCAGCTGGCTTTTATAACCTGCGTTAAATTGCCTGAGGTATGTATGATAGAATTGCCGGCTTCTACATCTGTTGTCGAAATGAATAGTGGCATTTTGATATCCTCGAATTTTTTGCTCTGAAGGGTTGAGGTTATCAAGTATTCCAATTTATTTCCTTTACATAAGCCCATGCGCGAGATCGTTATATCCAATATGTCTCGGGCCGTAACTTGCAGCGCCCTTTTTTCAACCTCTTCCAGATCCAGCTCTAATGCCCATACCGCGGCAAAGAGCGCTCCTATGCTTGATCCTATTACTAAATCAAATTTTATGCCTTCCCGCCTAAATACTTTTAAAATACCCAAATGGGCAAGGCCGCGGGCGGCTCCTCCACCCAGCACAAGCGCTGTCTTTTTTGCAGAATAAAATCTCATAATCTTAATATATGACTATTCCCGCGTACCCGACAACCGAGGTGTAATCTCCTGATACCTCGCCGCTTGTCTGGTATTTTATCAATTCGGCCTTTTTTGCCCCTAACGCTTTAGATGCGGCAAGCGTAATGGCAACCGGAGCATAACCACACATGCTTATTTCATATTTTTTGACTCTTTTTATAAGCTCGGTTTCGTCAAGTTTTAAAAGCGCCTCTATAGCTTTTGAATCTTTACGCGCCGCAGATTCCTGGCTCTCGTAATGGGTCATATCGCTTGACGCCACTATAAGGATTTTGCTATCCGACGATTTTATTGAATCAGCTATACCTTTTCCTATTTCGATATATGTTTCAACATCGGCGCCAGAAACTATAATGGGTACTATTTTTATTTTCGGGTTCAGCTTTTGCAGAAAAGGAAGCTGCACTTCGACAGAGTGCTCTGCCATGTGGGCTAAGCTATCTTCTTTAATGAGTTGACTGCTTCCAAGAATCGCTTTTGCCAATTTTTTATCGATCCCGACTTCTCCTAACGGAGTTATCCACGAATCCGTTGACATAAGACTAAACCGCTCGCCGTAACCTGTATGATTCGGCCCTATAATTACAGCCGAAGAGCTTGTTTCGATACTGGCATAAACGCTGCCTGCTACTTCGCCGGAATAGACATATCCGGCATGTGGCGCGATAATCGCCACAGCGGAATATTTTTTAGCTGACGGATCCATGAGCGAGCTGATTTCCTTATCCAGCCCTAAAGCATTACCTGGATAAAATTGTCCCGCCACAACTGCCTTCCTGGTCATATTATTACTCTTTTGTTTGTTTAAATATTTCCGTTAAAAATTTAATTCCTCTTTTTAAATCATCCGATGTCGCGGGCTGATGCGCTTCTATGACTTTCAGCGTGTCTTTTTTGATATATGGAATTAACTTTTTAAAATCGAATTTCCCGTCGCCAGGCACCTTATGGTCCTGGATACCTGATATATCATGTAAATGGACGCCCAGCAAGCGGCCGGTTAATTTTTTTAAATAGTCCTCATGCTCGGCTAATCCAAGGTTTTCATGCATCTGGGCGTGGCCCGCATCATGCCAATAATATATCCTCGAGCCGCCAAAATGGTCCAATATATGGCACATTTCATCTATTGAAGGAATTTCCCTGAAGTAATATCTATTTTCTACGCCTAAACTTATACCCATCTTATCGGCGTAAGGTTCAAGCTCCTCCAAACTTCTTATTGCCATTTCAAAATACGGTCTGGAATTCTCTTTTCGCTCTTCAACCATTTTAGCCTTGATTTCTCCATACAGGGAGCTTTCCTTGCCGGCACGTCCAAGACTTATAGTTCTGCCTTTAATATTTACCCGCCCCACATGCAAGACCACTGCTTTAGCATTTAAACGATTAGCATAATCTATTGTTTTCTTTGTATTCGCAACGGCTTCCAGCCTCTCTTCTTCAATAATAGAACTAAGGCACGGGTTGTCGGGAGAAGCCTTTGACGGGTCTATGCCGTCAGGAACAGGGCAATAATTGTGAAGGCTTACAATATTGGCCATTCCCTTATTTTTTAAAAGAACAAATTCTTCGACTAATTTAGAGCTTAAACTGAAATTAAGCTCTATATTTTCTATGCCGAGCTCTCTTATTTCATTGACTATGCCTTCCGCATTTTGATGCTGTTTGAAATTCCAAGAGGTTGAAACGCAAAACATATTAGTTGGCATCATGTACGGGCCCGACACTAACGATAACCAGGTCTTTTATATTAAAATACTTATTTACAATCCTGTCCATATCCGCCTTTGTAACGGATTCGATCTGCGAGGCGAATTTTTTAAAGTTGTCATAGCCTAAGCCGTAAAGCTCGTCAAGGCTTGACGTAAAAGCTAAGCCCTGGTTCGACTGCAGGCTCCTCAGCTTGGAACCTACAAGGTCGGCCTTCGCAAGCTTTAATTCTTCTTCTGTGACTGAATTTTTCTGGAGTTTTTTGACCTCGTCTATAATAAGCTCTTTACCGTCCTCTAAATGTTCTTTTGAGGTTGCAATATAAAAAAGAAAGTATCCCGGGTCTACGCCTGGAACTGTCATCGCACCCTGTGTATAAGATATCCCCAGCTTGTCTCTCACATCATAAAAGAGTCTACCGTCCGAACCTGCGAGTATGGATGCTAAAACAGAAAGTGCATAAATGTCTGGATCTGTAATCTTTGTAGTCTTTAAACCAGCTACAATAACAACTTGTTCTTTCTCCATAAACTTTGCTATTGCGGCTTTGATGGGCTCAACTTTGGGAGTCTCTCCCGAAAGTTCGCTAGGGAGCTCTCCTTTAAAATCTTTGAAAAGCGCCTTTACCTTAGCTAAAGTTTTTTCCTTGTCAAAATCCCCGAATAGAGCTAGGACCAAGTTTTTAGGCACATAGAATTGCTTGTAGAACTTGACCAAGTGCTCCCGTTTAACATTTTCAACAGTTTCTTTTTCTCCTATGACTGTGAAGCGGTATGGGTGGTCTTTGTATAAGTTCTGTTTGAAAAGTTTTATACCTGATTCGAATATATCATCTTCTCTGTTTTTAATAGCCGCTAATGTCAGGCTTTTTATATTATCAAGCTCAGCCTCGGGAAATGTAGGGTTTAACAAGATATCGGAAAGCAGATCTAGGCCAAAATCCAGATTCTCGCTCAATATAGTCAATGTTACGCCAAAGCTATTGTTCCCGCTGATGTTAGAGATAGATCCGCCTAGCTTCTCTATGCTTCCGTATATTTCGTCCTTTGTCCTGTTTTTCGTTCCCCTTAGAGATATTTCTGAAGTAATGTTCGAAATGCCGTTATTATGCGCGTTCTCAACCCTTAGGCCTCCTTGAAAAACAGCATCTATGGCAACAACGGGTAAACTATGATCTTCTCTAATAATAACCCGCATACCGTTTTCAAGTTCGTATTTTTCGACTACAATATCACTTTTGATGCCCGAGACTTCTTTTTTTATATCATCTGTCTTGGCAGATTTTGGCAAGAGGTAAATCATTGTCTCGGTGTTATTTTTTAAATACAGATTAGCCACGCGTGCCACATCTTTTGAGTTGACATTCTTAATACCCTCCAGATAACGGCTTGAGAAATCAGGATCGTTGACTAAGATCTCGCCCGTTACCATATCCTTGGCCTGTGCTTCTATGGTTTCATGGCTTAAAACATAATCGACAAGCGTAATGTTTTTAGCTTTATCGAGCTGACCCTCATCTACCTTCCCGCTTTTTATTACACCTATCACTCTGTCAAGTTCTTTTGCGACGCCAGGGATGTTTTCCTCATTTAATAATATGGATATAAAAAATATACCTGGGTCTTTAGGGGTGTAATTGTATGCCCCAACCGAATACGCCAGTCTTCTATCTACCAACGTTTTATAAAGTATTGAACTTTCTCCGTCTCCCAATATTGAGGCTAAAACATCTAAGGCAAATAGGTCCTGGTGGGATACCGGAATACTGTGGTAACCTATTAAAAATCTTGACAGGTTGACATCGGCCCTCTCCTCATGCTCTCTTATAGCAATCTGCTGACCCTCTTGCGGGAGGGCCTGAGTTTCATAGAAACGCATTTTGTAATTTTTAAATGCGCTTTCAACTTCTTTTTGTACAACAGCCGTGTCTACGTCTCCGCAAACTCCAAAAACCAATTTGTTAGGGGTATAATATTGATTGTGGAAAGAAAGCAAATCTTCGCGCTTAAGTTTTCTTACAAGGTCTTTATAGCCTATTATAGGATATTTATAAGGATGGGTTGTGTAAATAGCAGACCATAAAAGCTGCATCGAATATTCATCGGGATTGTCATTTTGAAGTTTAATTTCTTTTAATATTACTTCTCTTTCCTTTTCCAATTCTTTCTCTTCGAATGCGGGATTCATAACGGCATTCACCAAAAGCCTTATAGCTTCCTTGAGGTATTTACTTTCGACTGTCAGCGTATAGCCCGTAGAATCAAAAGACGTGAAACCGTTTATTGTGCCGCCATATGATTTAATTTCCCGCTCTATATCGCCGTGTTTCCGCGTTGGAGTCCCTTTGAAAAGCATATGCTCTACAAAATGCGAAATGCCGCTACCGGCCCATTTTCCCTCATCGGCGCTCCCGATCCTGAAACGCGCTTCAATCGAAACTATGGGAAGCGTATGGACTTCTTTTACGAGCAACGTGAGGCCATTACTTAAAACTTCCCTCCTGGCATGCTCTTCCTTTACGGTTTTTTCACAAGCGACTGCTGCGTGAGCTGGGTTGGGAAGGTTCATGCAAGCCAGAACGAGAAAAATGCCTGTATAAGATATAAATCTGTTCATTCTGCCTTTCATTATCAAAAAGGAGATTTCTTGGTAGGATAATATTTTACCCTTATTATTATCGCTTAAAGGTAGTTTTTAAAAAAATTAAATTATTTTTTTCCCGCTTCGGCGTTTTCTGCGCTTCTTTACGCTAGGTTTTTCGTAATGTTTACGTTCTTTTAGAAGCCGCAATATGCCTTCCTGCTCTATCTTCCTTTTAAATCTTCTCAGTGCCTTCTCGAACGGTTCGTTTGGCCGCACTATCACCTGAGGCATTATTTTCTCACTTCCTTTCTCTATTTATACAATATAATTATGTGGATATTATACTAAATGCACAATATATTGTCAAAGTATAAATTACATAAGTAGTGTCAAGATAATTGGACGCTTTCGTGTTTAGGTTCTTCGATCAATGTAAATATGTACTTAGGTCCATCCGCACGATTTTCATCTATTCTGAATTGGCTTATTATGCCATACGT
>Ga0066636_10000215_pt1 | contig 29682 bp, 32 predicted proteins | sample CryGeyCG2014_080_2_FD_62736 | JGI IMG/M metagenome (GOLD analysis project Ga0066636, IMG submission 62736) | Groundwater microbial communities from aquifer - Crystal Geyser CG07_land_8/20/14_0.80 | ecosystem: Environmental > Aquatic > Deep subsurface > Groundwater | place: USA: Utah: Grand...
GTGGAAATCGGCGTCATCCATGTAATCCACAATTGTCAACACCCCACCACTGTTCGCAACTTTCGCAACAACGTACTTGACATGCCCCGTTTCTGCCGTTGGGAGAGACGATTCACAATGCCACACCGTTTCTACTTGAAGCCGACCAGGGCAGGGCTCAAAATACGACGAATCGGGCAACTGATGTCCAATCCCACTATCCGTAGTGTACTCAACCTCTTGCGTATACATATCCACGTATAGATACCGCGTCTCCCCAACCGCCACGTTTTTTTGTACATCCGAATCTATCGTTATGCGGTATCCATCCACATACAACACCCCCTTACGCAATATCACTGAATCCGATCCAGAATCATTTAACCGACATCCAGAATAGCGCATCGCCTCTTGAGCTGACAACTCCGCCGAATCTGCTATCGAAACTCCAGTGTTAAATACCACATCCAATCCACTCCCGCCCACATCATAATTCCAGGTCTCGCCATCTGCGGTCACCGTATACCCAGATCCACCGTTGTCCAGCCATGCCCCACCATTCAACCGCCACTTGATTGCCGTGATCGTTACGAACTTAATCTCATATATCCCACCTGTGGGACGATTCGCTCCCGACTCCTTCACGTTCACCACGGGAGAGCCGACCTCATTCTGAATCACCTTCCCCATCCCATTCAATTCCTTGACCGCCTTCCGCAGATAGTAGTCTAATATCTGCTGTGCCTCATTCTCATCCCGATCCACCACCAAATGACCTGGTGGAAACAAAACCATCCGGTACTGGTCAGCAGGGTCAAAATTGTTCGTCCATCCTATCGACATCGTGCTCTCCTATCCTTATTTGCCAATCACCAAATGTCACATGGCACTTACTTCGCTTTTCCAATTTCTTTCTTTCTTCTCTTTCTTTCTTCTCTTTCTTTCTTTCTTCTCTTTCTTTCTTTCTTCTCTTTCTTTCTTTCTTTTCTTTCTTTCTTCTTCTCTCTCCTCCCCCTATATATATAAGATATATATAGGGAGTCATTTGACCTTCTTAAATTTCAAAACTCTCCAAACCTTTTACACCGATTAGTCATAAAAAACAATTGATTACGCTCATTAGTCGCTGGACAAACCGTTGACTAAATCATAAAAATTTAACAATTTTTTTTCAGAAATTAGTTATAAAAAACAATTATTTACACGATCTCAAGTGCAAGCACGCTTGCATCTGAGATTGCAACTGAACTCGCAAGTAGCCAGGTTTAATCATAAAATACAATTGGTTAGGTTCATTAATTGCCGGAAAAGGCATTGACCAATTTAAAAATTTAACATTTTTTTTTCACCAATTAGTCATAAAAAACAATTGATTAACTCGATCTCAAGTGCAAGCACACTTGTAAGTAAATTTGCAACCGAACTCACAAGTAGCCACGTTTAATCATAAAATACAATTGGTTAGTTCATTAACCGCCGGATAAGGCATTGGTCGATTTAAAAATTTAACATTTTTTTTCAGAACTTAGTTATAAAAAACAATTATTTATGCGATCTCAAGTGCAAGCAAAATTGCAAATATCCACGTTTAATCATAAAAAACAATGTGATATCCTTATGATGTCCATTTCTCAGTACGTTGCCTCATTCAACGTCCAACCGTGCACCGCAAACGCCAATTCCTGACTCCCACCCACAGACCCAGCTAAACCGGCGTCATTCGATATCGTGAAAACCTGGCTCAACGAATTCTTTACCATGATTGGAGGAGTGAATACCTTGACCAGCTTGTCCTGGTCGCCCACCGTTGCATCATTGTTGCCGGTGCAAAACGCCTGCAATTCCATCAAATCATTGATAGTTGTGATGTCGCCTCCCTCTACACCCAACGGATGAATCTTGATAATATTCGTACCATCCAGAATCGCACAGTCGCTGGTGAGGGCAAACCCTATACGGCTAACCATGCATAACTTCCCTCCGCTTGGCGTGATTGTCAATGTCGGTGTGTTGTTGCCACCAATATTCCTCCATGACATGATCTCTGTAAACAGCGACCCACGTGGAATAGCACGTTGATAATAACCCAAAATCTCACCAGCCGAATAAGCAGATTCCTCGATAATCCATCCATGCATCATAATAACCATCGATCCAGTTAATGGTGGAGTTGGGGTTAGTCCGGCGTCGTTCATGACATACAAATAATCGCTATCTGAGGCGCGGAGCCGCAATGGCGGGCAAAATTCCTTCGATAGCATCCCCTGATTTCCCATAGTCGCATTGTTCCCATTACAAAACGCCTGTAACATCCGAATCGTGGCAAACTGATGATTCAGCGGAAAGCCTCCAGAAATGGACGCCGCTATATCTATCTTGTTCGCTGCCGTATTGAAAAAATCAAAAGTGCTCGATAGTCCAAATGATATCCGTTCGACCCATATTTCCTTCCCTGCTGCCGGCATAACTGTTAGATATTCGGTGCTACTTCCGCTCCATGTAATAGACTGCACAAAAGGAACCGCCCCCACTACACATGGTACATTGGCTTTGTAAAGATCCAGCATCGCTGTCATGAATTCCTCCAAACCTATTTTTTACGGTTGCAGGTTATATCCTAATATGCCCTTAGAATCAAAAACAAGACCATTGGGGTCGTCGTGGTGCGCATAACAGCGACCTCTGTGGTGTATTGATAGTTTTTTAACGAAAAGCCCATAGAATCGATTTTTAGGGGTTTGCCATGCACAACTCCTGCCTTATCCAAAAAACGGCCAACCACCCAGCTCGCTATAATCCACTATTCCGCGTCCAAGATACGCACCCACCAGGTACTCTATGACTTGTTTTTTCCCATTATCCTCATCCCAATTTGTGATTGTAATAACCGGTATCGGGTTTACATAAAAATTGTTATATGCATAAGATACCCTGTCGCCGGTAGTGCCGATGGTATTTAACAGGTCATTATCTCCCATATCTGTTGATCGGTGCGCCAGCCGATTGGCAATCAAAATCGCATGTGTTCCGGTTGTCGCTGCGATAGTACACTGATACCCCAACAGATTGTACAGCACGAATCTAAACGCGTCCGCACCACCCTTTTTCTTGTAGACATAGATTGCATTTTCTATTATCCGACGCTGGACTGCAATTGTCTGCATCGTTGTAAGTGGCGTTCCGGCTTGTTCCGTAAACCTGCGCCAACTATCACCTACCAACTCGTCATTATTCACTATTGACGACCAGGATATTTGCTCCCTGCCAAGATAACCCTCCCCACTTGACGGCAACACTTCGCCATTATCCACATAAATTTTACTGTCACCTGGATAACAGACCCGCGACAATGATGTCTCGCTCAGGGGAATTTCAATTCCAAGCTCTGCTGCTATATACGGCAAAAACTGTGGATTACAAATTGGAATATCCCACATGTGAGACAGGTCCACCTTTAACTGTTGCGCCTCGTCAAGCTCACCATAGTCCATTGTCTCAATGTACCGTTTCAGCACATCGTCACTATCCAGCATTTTCTCTGGGCGTGGAATCAAGTTCCACAGCTTCATTTGGTCACCAGGGGGATCGGTCTCGGTACACTCCAATGCCAAGGGGAATTTATCAAAAAACTCCAGGCTTGACCAGCTACCCCTGGTGTACACGCCAAGCCAATACGACCCACTCTTCCCATGACGCAGATCGAAATTATGATTCCTGCCAAGCAACGACACCCCGCTCTTCAGGATAATCTGTGATTCTGCCGGAGTATCGCCGTAATTCGGCTCGTTAGAAAACAGCGCGAATACGACCTCTTTATTGAGGGTATTTGGGAAACACGGATCGCGCCATCCTAATCTGATTCGATTTTTCCACGATGTATCTACCATAACCAGCGTAGGCGAAAACAACTTGCTCGGGTGTGCCGTTAGCCTCGCTAATTCATAGATCTCATCATCGACTAACCCATAGCCTCCATCCTCAACCCAGTGTCCATCCGCTTCAGTGGACTTCGCATTCTGAAGCAGTGCCAATAACGCATCCCAGAATGTCCAGCCAGCATGATCCAGCATGAGCTGTGCTATATATCCTGCCATGTAGCCAGTCGACCAGCTTTCCTCATAGGTTGGTCCAGGCTCATCCACAAAACAATTCAGACTCGGACCATAGCTACACTTGTTTCCACTGCTATCTCCTGCTCCTACGGCGCATATAATATCCAGGCGAGTATTCCCATACGTTTTACATTGTGTCCCAATATCCCACGTATTGGTGACGCCTGTTACTCCCGTAAATGACGTCGGTGTCTTGCCTGTCCAGGCGTAATTATCGTTGCCATTTAAAAAAGCTTCTCCAGATTCACCATAGCCTTCGGTGCTGACAACTGGGATCGTCGTCGCCCCTGGATTTATTTGCGCGGTGGTCGTTGTCGGTGTTGCCAATTCGTACAATCTATGGTGACTATTGGACCCATGACTGTAAACGATACCGCTCTTATTCCATCGGTAGGCAACGTCACCGGCATTGCGACAATCAGCGATATTATAAAGTGCCTGTGCCCGAACAAAAATATCCACCGCATCCTGAGCGGCTATATATGCCGCTACTGTTGGCTCCAGATATACCGAGCTGAACTCGATCGCATTCGGCGTCGTATCTGCCAGTGGACACTTCTCAAGGATTTTGCCTCTAACTGCGGCGCCATGTCCACCAGGGTCGGGGTCACTTATGACAATCTTAATAGCCATCGTTACCTATTACTACGTGATAATTGCACTGCCAGGCGTCTGTACAGTGCGCCGCGGGTCTAACGATGAGGAAATGCGCGCTATGGAGATCGTGCCCGCCGTGATAATTTGATTGTCGTTCACCACAATATCATGTATGGTGTTAGCCGCTTCAGGGCTCCGCTTTAGTTCAACCAGTGTCACGTAACTCACGCCGACAATGCCATTCAGGAATGTATAGATCTCCGAAATTCTGACGTCTCGTCCCCAGTCATGAACGTAGCGGAGAGCTGCGTCTCGATATACCGGACTCAGGTAGTCGTTTAGCATTCTTTCCACTCGTGGTCTCAGCACACGGTCGAAATCCACAAATTCAGCGGGCTGAACGTTGACCGATACGTCCACATAGACGTAGACTGGATTCTGCACGGTGATATTGTCGTTTACGCATTTTAGTTCAGCCAGATAGGACTGTACGCCCGATTTCAGTGCAGAGGGAGGGCTGCCGCCGCCAGTAGGAACTATAGCGATTGCGACAGTAAACGCTTCTCGATAAGCTCGGGCTTGCGCCACTCCAGGATAGTTTTCCGCTACTGTCTCATAGTCAGTAAGTGATACACAACGGTCCAAGCATTTCAGTGATGCCGGAGCATTCCACCGTGCCGACTGGATCGACTCCTTATCCCGGCCTCGAGGGTCATTGCCCAAGGCATACGTTACCAAATCTCGCTCCTGATGTCCTACGGTTATTCCCGTAACACCGCTAAACGACGTCTCTGTCTTCCCAGTATAGCTGATCTCATCCTCATCGATATAAACGGTTCCAACAGATCGAAAACCCGTTGTGCTCTCTACGTAGATCGTGGTATGTGATAGCGCCACGTCCTGTGTCAAAACCGTGCTGGCTGGACTTTCAATGCTAACCGCCTCCACCTGAGCGATTGTGTCTTTTAATACTGCGGTGACATCCCCGCCAAGATTTCCAATATCCCCACCACCCACACGATAAGTAACAACTACATTGTCAGTACCGGACGCGGGCTTCTCGCCATTGTAGCCGTCGCCAAATTTTATGGTGACCACATCATTAGCGTCTATCTCCATAACCACATCCTTGTCGGACGCCCCAGAACGGATAAAATCGCTGACCAGTGACCAATCAACCGAACTCACCACCACCCTTAGACTCCCGTAGATATATGGCGTATCTGTAAGTTGGAACGCTTGATTCGCACTGCCGTTAGCCGAGAACGTGTCGATTCTCGTCTCCCCCTGTGTTGCATACACCTCGTAATCACCACCAGCCGTTATCTCCAATTCCTCGTCTGTCTCGAACAGAATCTCTTCCCCATTCTCCCTGATAATAGCTATCCTGGTTCCTGCGGGAATTGTACAGCTATCAGTAACCGCAAAGGTTACCAACCTCTTTGCCGCCATATTGGGGCGTAGCTTGTAGCCATGATGATATCGGCATATGTTTATCACCGACTGTTCCTGCATCGCGGTATGGAGCAAGCATTCCGCCGCCTTTACGTTGATTCCCACCCGCATTAGATTTCCTAAAAACGCGAAGATATTGAGAAATAGCATCCCCGTATCCGAATCGTTCTCATCGGTGTATTCTGGCATCCGAGTACGTTTCTCAGCCAGCAAAGCCGCACGAATTTCCTCTTCTGTGGCAATCGCAAATTCTAATGCCATTGTACCACCCTACCTCAGTTGATTCGTCCAGGTGTTTATGTAATTGAAAAACCAAAGTCTGCCATCCAGTCCAATTCCAATTTCCCTCAATGCCCCCACCTCAACCATTTGAATCAATTTCGCAAACGAGATCGGTCGCACCGCTTCAAATCCATACAATCTGACCGGCAATAATAAACGGCTACGGCTCTTATCAGAAACCGATTTTCCTCTATTTAACGTCTGTAGCGCGTTCGCCGCACTAATCCGGTCAGGATCATCTATCGAGGGCTTGTCTAATATTAAATCAGCCATATCTCGTTGTTTACGGCACATTATACAAACTCCCCGCCATACTGTGACGCCATAAAACCATTCTGTTCTTGTTGCATCGGAAACACCATCGACCTACGCTCATTTGTGGACGTCAGTGTATAGGTCATTGTTATAACCATTACATTGTCATCCTCGTATCTGCCACGTACCACCGTATTTTTTACTCTCGGCTCAAATTCGTCAACCGCTTTTTTCACTCTCCTGCAAATTGCCGTTAGCCTCCCCGAGGTGCGAACCGAAAATACCTCTTCTCGCAAACCAGCACCAAAATCCGGTCTGCCAGGATATTCGTATTGACAATATGCAATAATTCGCCGGAGCGAATCCTCTACATGGTCAATACCACTACTCGTCACCACCCGTCCGGCTCTCGTGTCGACACGAAATCGGTATGCTATTCCAAAACCGAACACGTCTCGAGCAAAATTCTCTGGACGAATATCTCTGTCCATTTCAGATGGAATTGTCACTACTGAATCACTCCCATGCTGCCGGCTACGACCGCCTGTGCGTTTGTTCTAATGTGCATGACCACATCACAAGCGGCATCAGCGACAATGTCTACAATGACGTTAGACAGCTGATCTGCCATTGCGCTGCAATCAGTATCCGGCTCGGTACGGTTACGCATCGATTGTAATGCACCCTGGATTGCCGCCTTCAGCGCACCTCGCCTCGCCTCTATGATGCCGTGCAGCATTGCCTCATTCATCGGCATATTAGTCTGTCCTATTCTGCGTTGATTTCATTGTGTCCAGCCGCTGTCTAATACTCTGAAATGTAGTCACGTTGATCGGTGGAAACACCGTGGGTCCGACCGATGTCTGATTGCTCATCTGCAACACCGCATCTATCAATTCTTCCAGTAACCCCATCAGTGTGTCGCCCTTTACGATTGGCTCTTCGGCATTCACGCTACCAAGACTTATGCCAGTACTGATAATCGCCGTGGAATTATTGACGTCGCTAATCTGAATACCATCATTGTCTATAACAAATTTAGATCCGTTTCGATGCTCTATGGTCAAAATCTCGGCGCCTTCCGTGTCATCGAACACGACCTTGTGACCCGAGACTGTTTTTAATATCCGTACCGACGGCGAAACCTTTTCCGATGGCAGGTGTTCGCCACTATAATAAAAGCCCACCCACTCCGGACAATTCACGTCACCATTCCTAAACTCTATGGCAATCTCGTCTCCCACTATCGGCAAAAACGACCAACCGTAGGCATTTCCACCAAAGGGTGAACGTACACGCGCCCATTTCTCGATGTCCTGCCCAAGCACACTAAATATTCGCACCTTAACTCGGTCAAGTCCTTCGGGGTCCGATACATCGGTAACAATCCCCTTATACGTACCATAAAGCCTTTGCTCCAACTGGCGAATCTTCAACAACGCCTTCATCAACGCCTTCATTCGATCTCCTCGGGCTCCGTTTCCTCCTGTGACCCCTGATACGTCACCCCAACTTCCTGTGTAAATCCCTCTGAATTTAATCCATACGTCCGTCCACTAAATTTCGTCGAATAACCGCTATCCCTATCTATGGTGTGAATAGTTCCAGTTATCTCATAATCCGTACTGTACAGCCGACCCAAACGATCAAATCCAGCAATCTCAACCTGTCGCCTTTGCCCTATTCTCAACGCCTGATCTCCCTCTTTGAGCTCCCCTTCGCACTCACAGAAACGCTTCATTTTCTCCTCGTTTAATTCAATGGCGCGGTTCGCCGCGTCTTGGGAGTTACGGATCGTACCATCCGCATCGATACGTTCTATGGTGCGCTCCCCAAACATTTCCAGAGCGACATTATAACCGATTGTCTTCGGTGCATTGCCTTGTTGCAAAAGCGGGATAAACTGAATGCTGTTTCCCGCTACTGGTTCCAACACCTGCTCAGGCTCTCCTACCACTATAATTCGACCCGCCACCTTTTTCATAGACGTTTTAGGACGAAACATCGTCAACGGAATCCCGCCTTCACCCACCATCCCTTCCGCAGCATATACCAAGCTGGGGCGTTGCTCGCTATCGTGACGAATATTCACCAGCTTAATTTCGTTGCGGGTTATCACCAATCGCTTTTCCGACTTCCGTGCCAGCTTGAGCAAAAACTCTCTATCCGACGTAAACTGATCCTTCGTCAACTCCTCGTATGCCGTCTCTACTGCCTCCCCGAAATTGTCCATAACTACCGAATATCTCTGCAACTGATTATTGGTGTCACGCCACCGATAATCCTGTGCAATCTCCTCCAATACCTCCCTAACCGTTTTATCCTCAAATACCCGTGGCTGGCGTGCTACATCCATGACGCCAGACCAATCATGGCATATAACCGCAAGCCGTAACATCCCGTCGTTACCAAATACCGGATCAAAGGCTTCCATGTATCCGTCAAACACGTATTCGTTGGCATCATCTGAAATCGGATAATACCCCATCGCAAAATTCACACGATTGCCGAATTCTATCTGCTCTGGACTCCCAACCGCCCCATCCAAATCTATCGTAAAACACAATTCATCGACCTGGTCAATATCTTCCGTAAACGACACGGACGATATCCTATCCCGAATACCGACGTCATCAATGTCAGCACCATCCAACAGCAGATGGTAGTATGGTGTTCTAATAACGCCCAAAGAAGAGCTCCCGTAATCGTGGAATTTTCAGAATAGTGCCAGCCACGAGATCAGAGAAATCCACCATAGGATTCAACAGCACCAGTGCCTCGAAACACCTTTGGTTATATTTCCCAAATAGGCGGGCACAAATCACATCTGGTCGGTACTCCTCCTCCACTCGTACTCTATGTAATTTTACCATTTTTTAGTCTGCGTTAGCTCGTTAATTCACCGATCAAATCCAAATGTACCATAACCTGCCTGACAGTGGAATTCCGCCACATTTTCTCCACACGGGAATTCCATCGGGATACTATAGCATCGTCCAGCGTAAACCATTCACCGAACGTTATCTCCAATGTCGGTGGTCGCAAAGTACTTGCCAGTGGATATGTTAGCAGTCGAAACCAGTGAATCCAGTCCTCCATAACAAAGGTTGTTCCCTCCGTGCTATCTGGCTGTGGAATGCCTTCCGGCTCGTCCACCAATAAGATGTCAAGCGGCAGCTCCACCAACCTACCGCCCACATACTGAAGACCAGGATGGTTAACTCCGATTCCCTCTTTTAACACCCAATCTACTGATCGGCCAAAATCCAATGTCTCCGGCGCATACTGAAACGTAAAACTCTGAGACGTCAACGCCTCTTCCGCAATATCCTCCTTGATTCGGATGGCGCCCTGCACCATTGCCTCCGCCACCATAGACTCCGCATTAGGTAGCGCATTGGCAAATGCCGTCAGAGGGATATATGTATAGGCATGTATAGGCATTAGTCCTCTCCGGTAAACCGCAATTCTTGTCGCCAATGCAGATCATCGATTTCCCTGGCGATGTCTTTTGCCAATTTTTCACGGCTCCCTTTCTCTAAGGATTCACCACCTACCGCAATCGGCACGGTAACGTGAATTGAATGGTCGCCGCTGCCTGCACCATAATGCTGCTTTAGCCCTGACCATATCATGTCGCGTTGTTCACCGGCTACTAAAGGCACACTACGCACTTCCTGTGGAATTTCAAGGAGTTTTCGCCTATAATCCATGTATCCCTTGAGTTGGTCTGAATGCGCCGAATTCAGCTTGCCATACGGCTCGTAAACTTTTCCTATATTGCCCCACTCCTGCGCAAAGCCAAGGTGTCCAAGTACCGGAATGTTAACACCCGGGATCAAATTCAGCAATTTAGTCGGCAACGTGATGATATCAATGACCGCATTTATGAGTTGCCCAACAAACTTCGTTACAAAATTTTTTATCCCACCAAACACAGTATCAAATGCGCGGTTAAACAGTGGCATGTCTCCGGTTATAATCGCCTTCAAAAGAATGGGGATGTTGACCAAGGCTTTCCCAAAATCCCATAACACGTTAATCCAACTCGCAATTTCATCGATACCACCAGCCTTGATATATAAGAAAGCCGCAGCAATACCGGCAGCTGCTGCGGCTATATACGGCAACGCCGCCGACACCGCAGTCAAAGCTCCAATCGCTGTGGTCACCAGTTTTACCGATAATATTAACCCCGTTAGTGCCGCTCCAAATGCAACAACGGCCAGGCTGCCTTTTACAAATAATTCTGCGATTCGACCAGCTTTGGCGGGATCTGCCACAAGGGTTCGTAGCCATGCATTCAGGCTATTCGTAATCGTTTCCAGATATTCCGACGCTTTCTCAAGGTAAGGCTTTCCGAGCACCATTTTTATCGTCTCGAGCGTACCGGCAAACATCCGCCACCGTCCAATAGCCGTCATTTGCAAGCCCTTTGAAAACTCTTTCGACGTTCCATTGATTGTTTCATATTCCTTCCGCATGGCACGGATCGCTTCCGTGCCTTTCAGCACTACTTTTTCCCCGTTTTGCATCGTCTCAAAGTTTTTCCGCATCGTCACACCATACAACATCATCGAAGGCGCACCAAACATACGAATACGCAACTGGTCAAACTCCGCCGCAGTCAGTCGCTTCTGCAATACCGCCAATTGGTCAATAATCAGTGTCAGGTCAAGCATTTTGCCAGCATTGTTCCGCATGACTATGCCGTATTGCTCCGCCGCCTTCTGTGCTCTCGGCGTCATTAATCGCTGTAACCCGATACGCAGCTTCATGGCTGCCGCCTCAGCGGTCATTCCGGTGTCCTTAAGCGCGCCCAGCATAGCAATGGTAGATTCAAAACTCTGATTCGAGTCCACCGCCTGTGCCGATACATTGCCTAACATCTGTTCGTACATTCTCATTTTCAGCGTAGTCAATTCAGTACCGCGTTGTAACACATCTGCGATATGGGTCATGTCCGTGGCTTCCATATTAAAACCCTTCATGGCGGCAACCGCAGTAAGCGCCGCCTGTTCTATACTCAATTCGCCACCAATCGCCATATCCAATACTGGGTTCAGGCTCTCGATAATCTGTTTCGCCTGAAATCCAGCAGAAGCCAATTCGTACATACCCTGAGCCGCCGCCGTTGGTGTAAACATGGTTTCTACCCCCAATTTGAGCGCCTCCTTCTCCAACAGCGTAAAGTCCTCAAGGGTCGCCTTGCTAATTCCACGAACCTTCTCCATTTCCCATTGAAAAGCCGCCGCTTTTTTGGTGAGATCCAAAGCGGTATATAACCCACCGATTCCAACAGCCATAGCAGCGGCACCAGCAGCCAGCGCCATTCTCAACGTCCTCTGCCACCGCATAGCAGACAATGCGGAGGCGTTCGCCGCCTTATCCATTTGTCCAAAGCCAAGCGCAACACCCCGCATCTGCGCTATACCGGTGCCGGAAGAGAACCTAAACCTCGCCCCTATTCCAATGTCTCGAGCACTAAACATCGATCTATTTTCTAAATAATTGAGCTATGGTATTAACGAGTAGATTAATCGACGCCTGCCGTTGTCTGGCAACCATTTCGCACAATATCATGGTTTCGGACATTTTCAGGCTATCAATTTCGGCGTATGACATCCCTGTGTTGTGCAAGAGGAAAGCGGTACGCTGATAAACAGCGCTGAGGGCACGGAGATTGGGACTTATTTGATCGAATCCGTGTCCTCTACGGATAAATTTTCCACGTCCTCTTCGCTGGCGGTATTCATTTCCTGAAACTTATTTTGCAACCGGTTACTGTCCTTTAATTTCAGCTTATCCAATTCGTGGAATTTAGGTCGGCGGAACGAGCCATCGGGCAACTGCACAACCGCAATGCGTTGCAATAGGACGTTGCCGAAATTGGCATCATCCGTCCCCTTGACGCGTGGGTCTTTTAGCGATTTACGGACATCCTCATTATAGGCTTCGCGGAGACGCACTCTCGTCAGCGTGCCCTCGGGTGCATTCGTGAAACCCTCAGACAATGTTACCTCAACCGGATACTCCGCACAGACTTCTTCCGAACTCATTCCACTCGGGTCGGTCTTATTTTCATCTACCATGAGAACTCTCCTCGTTTGTTAAAACCAATTAAAATATGGCTCCCATTACTCCCACTGTTGTTTCAAGGAACTGCAATGCCGCCATAGTGTCGCCATAACCAAGTTGTCCAATGCTGTACTCCAGGTGCGGGAGTCCATCAAATTTGAGGGTGACTCTATCTGCGCTGACGCCTGGCATCGAGGAATCGAATTCTACCGTTTCGTATGACTGTATCCATGCATTGTAAAGATTCCACCGGCGAATATCCACCAGCACGCCATGAAATGGATACAGTTGCAAAATACTGACGTTCCGTTTATACGTGGGTTGTCCACGTTGCCACCTCACACACTGTATCCACCAATTCCAAAGTGACTCGCTAAATTCATATGCCTTGGAAAGCACAACGGCGTCTGCCTCCGCCATTATGAGAGACGACATAACCGAGCCAGCATTTAATGGTTTGTGGTCACTCGTGTTGATCCGCCCTCGTAGACCACTGCACGCCATAAAACCCGTATCTATTATGTCGTCTATCTCGATCGCGAAGAAATGTCTCTGCGGCAAATCCAGTCTGATAAACGAACTAAGCATTTTTAGGCTTCTCTATTGTGACGTTGTTTGAGGCGGACCGAAATCCTCAATGGAAATCTCCACACTGCGAGTTCTCACGTCGCTCTCATTCATTGCATCGCCGCCGCCAAGATCCAAATTCATCGGACATCCCATGTAACCGTCGTGCCGATCCACTTCTTCCCTGTCTCCATTTACCTCGACAAAAGACAACGCCCGTTTATCACCTTTCCGATACCATTCCTCCAGATAATGCTGATCTGGAGTCACAAATTCCGCGATGGTAACGTTCTCGATTTTCTCGATGCCCCTCATTTTCATATGTCGTGGCAAATCGTTACCATTACGGTATAGCACCTCGGACCAGTTGCGCTTGAATCCGCTAAACTCCTTAAACAGGATAATGGGAATACCATCCACCTCCAGCCAAAACCGTGAAACCAGCATGGGATCGCTACCCGCTCGTCCTCTACTAATGTCTGCCATGATTTTCTCCTATTTCGCAGAATCGTTGTTCGCAATCGTCCCACATGTGGGACACCATCATCTACTCGACCAAATTCATTGACCAGCCGCCATCCCAGAGGGACGACTCAAATTCAATCACCTCAGCGGTGTCAACAATGCAAAGCCCGTAACGGCAGACTACCCTGGTGTCTTCGATATTCGTCGAAGCATCACAAATCACATAGTACGGGTCTTCGTCCGGATTGTTTTTGTTCCATAGGGCGCCATTACGCACTTCTCGCCGATCAAACTTTTTGAAATAGGCGGTTGTGTTGCGTCGAATCCTACCCCACAGCTTCGAATCATTGACCTCGAAAATCGCCCATCGCATATTCGCTATGATCGACGTCCAAAACATATTGAAGGTTCGCACGATATGGATATATCGCCACTCAGGATCAGTACTGGTGGTGCGTCCGCCCATGATGCGGATACCACGGTCCCTGATGGTACAATTCACGCCGGCATTGTTCAGCATTTCGTGTTCCGCCTCCGTGACCTCGTACTCCACCCCAAGCGCACCATTGAGAGCAATATTAGCCGGCGCCTTATGTACCCCCTCCTCGCCACCATCAACTATACAGGCTGCGCCGCCCGCAAATCCCGCAGGCGGAACTAATTTCTCGATCCTCGCAAACGGATCAAACACTTTGATCCACGGCCAGTAATAAGCAGCATATTCGCAGTCGTAATCCTCCTTCTCCGCCTTCGCCTCATCGGGAGTGTTCCCCAATTCTGCCGACATAAAATAAAACAAATATTTCTTGGCATTGCAATACGAAATTACGCCATCGCGGACGGTTTTTGGCGTAGTCACATTGATGTCATCGGGAACCAGGATGTTTCTGATATCCGTATGCAGGTCAAACGCATAGATGCCAGTACCATCGTTGGACGCCGGAATAATCGTTGTCTCGTTGAAAGCGTCACCATCACTACCACCAGCCAGGGTGACTGTAACACCATCATTTGTCACCCACGCCAGAACTTCGACCTTCGTGGGAGTGACGTCGTATGACGCATCCAGCCATTCCGACTGTGCCGTAATTTTTCCGATGATATCATCATCAGCCGCCGGATCAGCATTGATGTCGGAAATACGCTCTTTCCGTTGGATCACACCATTCTTCGTGTAAAACACATCCATGACCAGGCGTTCGCTGTTCGCACCGCCCATTTTTTCAAAATTGACGCTAATATTGTTTCCTTCTACACCAGGATGTCGGAGCGTCAACATTAAATTCTTCCCAGTAGCAATCAGCGTCGTCTTCGTGGCTTTGACGCTATTGGCTCCTATAAACCGCGACACCTTAGCGTAACGGCAACCTCCATATTCCATCAGGCTCTTGATTGCCCACCAACTCCATGAATCAGCACGATTCCCGCCGAACCAAAATTCATATTGAGCAAGACTCGTGATCGTCTTGGGCGTATTCGGCACCCCAAAATCGGAATACACAAGTACTCCAAACGTGGACGGCGAGATCGACACAATGGGTTTGTTCCCACTGGATATTTTCTGATGATATACACCAGGCGCTTTTGGCATGACCAATCTCCTTATTTCACTATTTTACAACGACCTATCTACTTTTCTGTCTTCTCGTTCTTCGCCATTTCTTTTTGTTCGCCATAGGCTACTAACCCGCCCTTCCGTAGCCTTTCCATATGTGCCACATCCAATTCAGACGCCTTAAATACCGCCTGTTCTCTACGCCTCAAGATGATACGTTCATTCGCTTTCTTGTGCCCCTTTGCACGCCGCAACGGTATGTTCGATGTTGATAGATTGCGCACATAATAAAACTGTACCTCCGTCATCACGCTCTCCTTTCTTATTCTGGCAGCATTGCCAAACTAAATTCTCTGTTGTTCGTGTCCACCAATACCACATCTGACACCAGGGGTACTTTGCTAAGGTCGCCGGACTCAAACCAAGCCCATACCGTCAAAAAAAATGTCCTCTCAAATGTCTGTGGCAAGGGATTCACAAACGGCTCCCCCCAAATGACCTCTAACCTGTCGACCTTTTCATTCGCATAATATACGTCAAAATGAGTATGCGTCTGCATGACACGCATCATATATTCCAGAAACAGACTGTCGTGTACCGGATCAGCACAGATCGATACAATCTGCACTTCTATGTCGTAGGGAATATTGTTGCTCGTGATATAGCCACTATAATTCTCCGTGTCCTTCCGTATCACCCTACAAGCGTCTTGTGACATCCGCGCCCTATTCAACACCACATTTGGCTGTCGAATTTTGAAACACGGAATACTATTAATGACGACATCCTGATCGTCACCCTCGTTGAAGCATGGCACTGGTTTATCGTCCAACCTCAGACCGGTCACGATAACCCGCTCTACCGCATACAGCGTTTGTTCGACGAAATTTTCCCTGACGCCGATCTTGTTCTTGTCTGCCGTAATCGTCATGCCTTAATAGCCTCTCTGGGCTTCCAATTCCGGTTATCACACGTCGCCTGTACCGCATCCTCCAGGTCGCGTATAAACGTCTTCTTGTATCCCTTCAGGGTTGGTGCAATTGGATCACGCTTCGGAATGCCAACCTTCTCGCACCCAAAAAACTGTATGGCGGCAAGATTTACTAACTCCGGTTCCCCGGGCTTCGACTCTCGCCGTTTCGCCGACCTCGTAATACCAACAAATGCTTCCTTGCCTTTCGCAATACCCTGAATACTGTCCACCATACTGCCAGTATCTACCAATGGCAGCGAACTCCCCTTCCGCTTTTGCGTTGCTTCCTTATTCGGCACGAATCCGAATCTGTTCTGCTTAATCCCCGCCTGCATAACCTCAGCCACACGTTCCGCCGTGACTTTCATTACTTTTTCGATGTTCCGATCAAAGCGGTCCGCAAACCCATAAACAATGTCTCTCATTTTATCCCAATCACCGAATTTCTCGATCATCGTTAGCGATTCCATCCAGTTATCACGACTTCATGCTCTACCTTGCCGCCGGTTCGTGTCGGTTCCTGAACCTTTGCATCCCTCGACAGAATGTCTTGAAAATACACACGCAGCCGCCGATACTTTCCGAACAAAAACGATAGCGGAAGCGTACGCACTATTCGGTACATAATGCCCCCAATTTCTATGCGCATACCCCGCAGCACGGTTGTCACATCCAAGCCAGCCCCATTTAAATTTGTCACCGAATACGTTACATGACCATTGGTCTTGTCGGTTTTTCCTAATCCAATCGTGACAACCGTTCCCTTCTCCATGTAACGCACCTTGCCGACAAGCCTTCCGATATTGACTTGTTCATACGAAGCGTCTTTACCAACGATCTTGCCTCGAAACTCGTGCCTCTTGGCGCTACGCTTTATCCGATAGATGTCTGTCAACTGATTGTCTGTCATCGTCCTATCCATTGATGTCCGTGGACCGCTCTCGCCCACCGCTCACATCGAGAAATCGTATCTTCGGAACCGGAGTTCTATAGGCATAGCGAATCAATATCCTGTCCACCGACAATATCCCAGTTAATGCCGGCTTTTGCAAATCCTTCTCCTTTGCCACATTAAACCCATCCGAACTAACATTGATGGCTCGTCCATCATCCACTGCCTCTGGATCGATTTCACGCAACACCAACAATTTGCAGGCTTTCTCTATTTCCGCCGGAACCTCTATGTACCGCCCAAACTCCGCTGTGATTTTGACGTTTTTATCTCCAGTCGGGAATTTGTTGCGCATAATATCTGCGTATTGGTCGCCGGACGTAAACGCCGTCACAGCCATCACTGTCTCGTCCACACGAATGAGCTCACATTCTGTGATCTTAAATTGAGTTGCCGCCAACGCAACGAATGCATCCTCATCGCCATCGTAGATTTCGACAATAACATTGGATTCATCTACTGTAGATAAATCCAGCGGATATTGCAATGGAATCCTCGTCGTGTTGTCACCATTATAGCACAGCGTAAGAGTCTGCTTCGAGAAGAATTGCCGAACGATCCTATAAATGGTCATCGATGCCAATCCAGTCAAATACTTGAGACTCGTATCGCTAACCTGCGTCTCGCTAATTCTGTACCTTTCCAGATACCTGCGCATCATATTCATCGGTACCAAGCGATTCCATGCCGGCACTGGACTACTATATACAAATCCCACGGCTCACGCTCTACTTTTGGTAACGCGGCTTCTTCCATTTGTCACTCTTCCGAGACCCGACCAACTTTTCTACGGGCTCATCCTTCCCTTTGTCGGCTGCCTCACTTTCCGCTGCCTCAGGAAATTTCTCTATGGTCTCATCCTGCACCGGCTCCGACTTATCATCTGGGTCAGACAACAAGCCAGAAGCAATCAACGTCTTGAGCCCAGCGATTAAACTGACCTTATCTGGGAACAAGCTCACATCGGCAGCACCTGCCACACCATATAGCACCGCCAAGTGCCGGACTTCCACCATCGGTTTATACTGCCATTTAGCGGGCAACCCTTGTTGGTCAGTATCCTTATCGATTTGCCACATAGGTTTGTACCCGCCAGCCTTTGCGGTTACATTCTGACGCCTGACGCTATCGATCAAACCACCTTCCGTCGTGGGAACAAGTGTCGTTTGATTCGCAGTGAAAATCCATGTCCTGGTCTCACCTCCGAAAATACGGCGTCCACCGCGCAATAGTGTTATTTCGTACATAACTACTCCACGCTTTTTTAACTCGCCTATTAATCCTGCTCAGGCACGTCTATCAGGGCGTGACATCGTAAGCCACTACGGTGGCTTCAGGGTTAATTACTTCGTAGTCACAATGTACTGTGACGACGGAGATTATCACCTGATTCCGAATATCACGGTCGGATTCGCGCATGACGTTCCGAATATTCATGCCAAATGCCAGATTCTTGGGATCTGACAGCATCAGCATTGCCGTTGCACCCAAACTACCGACTGTGCCAGGCATGCTCGCAATCGGGAGCACCGGAATACCGTGGTATGTCGGTACCCACAGTCCGGTCTTAATCTCGATACCCTTACTTGCGGATACTCCACCGATTTCATCCCAATAGTCGCGGAACACAGGAGGCGGCACCAAGAACCGTAGCTTCGTCAAATCTTTTTGGTATTTGTTGCCGAGCGCATTCAGCATCCCCTTGAATACCGTGCCACTGTAATCTTCAGACGCCCCAGTGTCGTAGACCGATCCACCATCATTGACCAGGATATTGAGCCATCCCTTGTTGATACTAACAAACGGATCTGCGCTCATTGGATCACCATTGATACCCAAGTCCTCCAGGTCGTTACCAACCTGCATTCCAATCATCTGCATGATGTGGTCCATTAGGTTTTCTTTCTCGATGGTCACATCCAGCGACTCATATGCGAGTTCCACATTGACCATCATTTTGACGGTGTTCAGTGTCCGTCTCGACGGCGTAACCCCAGTCGGCGAAACACCCTGAGCCACCACGCCTTTCCGCAAGATTCGCGACGCAATAGCCAACGTATCAAGCTGTCGCTCCGCCCTCGTCATCTTGATGTTCGTGACTTCTTTTAACAGGAGCGTCTCATCGATGCAATAGTCGTAAAACACCGTCCCTTGCTCTGGCGACAACAGTCCGCCCGCGTCAAAAGTGTCGGGACTAATAAGACCCTTCAACACCAATTCGTTTTCCATCGTAATTTCCTCCATTCACATCGTTTTCGTTTACCAATTCACAACTCGCTTATCTCAATCCTCTCCTAACCCGAAACGGCTGATTTAATTTGTTCGCCAGAACCCGTTAGTTCTCCTCCCAGAATCAGCATCTACCGTCGTTTTTCCATCACCGTCGCCACCACCAGCCAACGGCTGTCTGCTCATGCCTTCAATTTTCTCAATGGCAATAAGTCGTTTCTGGAACTCATCCAACATGTTCTTCAATGCGATTACGTCCTTGAATGATTTCTCGACCGCCACGGCATCAGCCTTCTCCAACTTGTCTTTGAGGGGCTGCAAAGACTCGTCCAATATCCCCTTAACTTCGGCCATGATGTCTGTCGTCGACTCTTTTTCCACGCGGGCGGGATCGGGTTCAGCCACGGCCGGCTTTTGATCGGTGGCTTCCACGACTTTTTCTTCAAACACAGGCGCATCTCCGCTGGAGCCCTCTACGGCTTCAAATTTATGCTCCGTGCCGTCCACGAATTTTAATGTCATTGTTTGCATCGATTCCTCCGTTCTTTCGTTATTTTGATTTTGGGATGTTTTGTCATTTACGTTATCGTCATTGCCCCCTTTCACAATTGACAAGATTTCTCCGATCACACCGTAGGCTTTCTCGAGGTCTGTCACCAGGGATGCTCGCAATACCCGCCCAACTTTCTCGTCCAGCGCAAGCTCCTCCATGCCCGTGTTCGTGGCTGTTTGTATTGGCACTGGAGGTGAACCATCGACTTCGCCATTCTTGGCGGCGAATCCCAATTTCCGCATGACGGATGCGATCAGTTTCTCCACTATCGTACCAGTGTCTTCGACATTCTGTTCCCTGCCCCGTTCCTTTCGCCCAGACTCATCCTCCATTGTTTTCACCCATAGTTCCATATCATCAACAGACAACAGAGGAAAAATCTCTGTGTCGCCACCCAGCTCATTCCACTTCTCCGTCAAAACACCATATGCCAACTTACGTTCCTTTTCCGTAATACCATCCACGCCATGCGGGTTGTTCAGCATATTCACCATTGTCTCAATTGCCTCCGCATTCACTTTGCCATCCGCATCGGTAAATGGATACAGCCGCTTTTCCGGTAGCGCAAAACATTCGTCAGACAGCGCCTCTCGCTGTTCCGTAGTCAGCATAAAAGTTTTTAGCCTGATTTTGTCTCTGCCTTTCGCCATGATATCCTCCTCGGAATCCAAGTCGAGATTCTTGAAGACGTAGAATCCGGCGTCTGGATTGGCACCGACATCTACAACCGATATTTCAAACAACCGCAGCCGCTTTATATGATTTATCCCATCTATCAGTTCGTCCTTCAAACGATAAAATCCGATTGAGAAAAACTTGTAGACGCCCTCCTTGATTTTATTCCACACCACATCATCGACAATCTTCGCCAGAATCCAAAGACCCTTATGATCCATAACCATCGACTTCACAACACCGACACCACCCAGCCCTGGATTGTGCATTTCCCGTAAATTTGCCACACTCCCATATTCCGGCAATGCCTCACTTATCGCATCCTGCTCTACGATCTCTTGATACTCACTGTTATCCCTCCGTGCCGTCGTCGCATAGCCAGACACCAAGCGCTTTTCTTCGTCTACCACCTTGAGGCTTGCTGTCAAAAACAGTGATTCCAGATCGCAGTACCCCTTCTCGCCTTTCACTTTCGGAACCCATCGGTCACCAACCTTTTTATATTTGCTCTTGACCGCACTCCATGCAGCTATCCTGGCTTGATTATCGTCCTTAGTGTTTCCATATACCTCGTTATAAACCCGTATAAACAAATTCCGTGCCCCTTCCGGCAATTTGTTCAGATATTTCGGGAAATTATTAATGTCGTATGGCATTCGCCTCTTAGCTCCTATTTTTGTCCAATCACTTATCCCACATGTGGGATATCAGTTCATCTATGTCACTGTGCGCCCTGTCTCGCTCCACATCTGCATCGATGACCGACATCTGCCATGATACGGCGGTGCATCTATACCGTATTCCGCTTGCAATTCCTCAGCTGACACCCTACCCTCTGACAAATCCTTCGCCAAGTTCGGCGTCATAAACGGACTTTGCTTCGGCAAATCCACCTCATCTGACGCTACTATCCGCTGGATCTTGTCATACGCCCTCTGCACACTGAAAATATGACCATCCATTGCAGCGCAGATGTCCGACCGACGCTCATCCGCTACAGTCACCACCTGAAAATATATCACCCCCAACTCCTGCAATGAATATACGCTCCCCCAATTCCTGCACCGATTCGCCGACGTCCTGACAACGTTATCGTAACGCTGGAATTTTTCCATAATCTTCGGAGCCAATGTGCGCTGGATTTCCTTCGCTACTTCACGTGGACCAAGACCACTCTCAAGCAACAGGTCACGGATATGCTTCGTGATCTCTTCGCGGTATTCGGGGAATACCTTACCAACGTAGAAATTGTCCGTCCTTTCAAGGAAGCGAATAGCCCGACGTTCGGGAACACCCAAAACCGGCTTTACCGATATCCGCTTCTGCCCCCTCCTGAACAACTTTTTGACGTATATTCTGACATGGGTTTTCATGGCACGGTCTAATTCCATCCCCATCTCCATCTTCAGAATATTCTCCAGCCGCGCTATTGCCCTTGAGACCTGCATGTCAGCACCGGTCGCATTCAGGTACATTACGGATCGATTAGTCGCCTTCTTCGCTGCAATTTCTAAATCCCGCTGTATCGCCGCCGCATATAGATTTTCTTCTCGAAACCATTCCTTATCGTCTGGCGTGTCTACCTTCACGCTGTCCAATAACAGACCATGCACATCGTAAACGTCCAGTAGAAATTCATCCAGAGTGTCTATCGTCGCCCTTATCAAGCCATCATCCATTACGTAGGATCTCCAGCAAAAAATCTCTGTACCTTTGCCTCGCTACCGCTTGCATTCGATACATGCACCGACGTAAAATCAATAAACGCCATCAGCAGCTTTCCAGCCTGTAACAGAATCCCCGTGCTTCCAATGCCATTAAATTTCACCGTGATGTCCTGCGACGTCTTCATGTAGACAAACTTCCCCAATGTCACGGTGCCCATCGGCACTTCCTGGTCTGTTATACCAGTGGCAACCCGAAGCCCGCCATCTTCGTATTCGTTAAATTCATATCGCACCGCCGTATACGCAGTACCCGCATCCCCTTCAAATATTTCACGCCAGTCCTCTGTGCCACTACCATCGCGGTAGCGCCTCAAAAATCCCTCCAGTGTCAAAAAATAATCGTTCGCCATTTTTCCTTGCCCTTTTTAACTTGCCATGTCGACAATGTGCAATCGCTTCTTCGACCGTATCCTACGAAGGACGTGTCTGCCTTCTCGTGACCCCTCTACGCTTGTATTCCCCTCCACTGTTCTAATGCAATCATCCATGTTTTGTATCACAAAGCCGGTATGGATCCAGTCATTGCCCGATCGATGTACCAAAAATATGTCGCCAGGTTTCGCCAACTGACTGGAAGCCCGCATCAAGCGACCACGTTGTTCCGCCCACAAGCCAATCTCATCACAAGAAAACGTATCGGGAACTTCGTTGGCACCGCCACCCACGCTTTCAGCCGCTACTCGAAGGCAGGTGCTCACAAAGCCAGCACACCACGGAAAATTTTTCCCTTCTTGCCCCTTCATAAACAGTCGCACCCACGGACCTCGATTCGACGAGATCTCACGTGCGCCTTGGTCTGCTAATCTGCTCGCCTTATATACCGCAATGGCAGGAATTCCACCCTCTGTAACGAACTCCTGATTTCTAAACGGTTCGCAAAATTCCACCATCGGCTCGGTTAATTTTTGCCATGCCGCTAAATCCAACTCTTCCGTACCACAAAACGTCTTCAGGGCTGCCGCCGTTGCCGGACCATATAATCCATCGATCAACACATAGACACCACGTAGCACCAACCATTCCTGTACTCGCTTCACACCAGCACCCGCATAACCAACGCCCAACTGACCTGGATATTCCAACTCTACCGTTTCCATCGTGTAATCAGCCTATTTCTCCCAATCCGCCTAATAACGCCCATACGCTTTTTCCAAATCACTCTCTCTACTGCAATAGCAACCGCCTCCGCAACCTCTCCAAGCACATCCTTTTCGTCATCATTCCATAATCGTGCAAACCCCAACACAATTTTCCATCGACTTCCAATATATCTTTTCCCAGCCACAGAGACGGTTGCCCTACCTACCACCATCTTTTTCCATATGTCTATTTAAATTAATCCTCATGTCATATATGTCGCGCCGCAATGAATCCACCTCGAATTTCAACTCTACCTGCATCATTAATACGTCCTCAAACAATCCATACGATTTCCCCATCATATCCAAAGCCTTCTGAATGTTTTCGTCCTGTTTCACGTCCTTCGCAATAAATCGCTCAATATCAATGCTGCGTTGATTATCAAGCCGTTTAATTTCCTGTGCATTTGCATTTACCCTAAACTCGGTTGTCTTTACGCTGACTAACATACCCACTATGCCCAATATTATCACTATCACGATGTGCCACGGCTTCATCTTCCGCCTAATGAAAACACCAACGTCGTCGTTTTTCATTATGCCTCTTCCTTCGTAGCTTCCTTATCCATTGCTACCAATTGCCCCACCAATGCATCACGCATCCGATGTACCAATCCAACGAACTCCGCCGGACTAATCGGCACGCTCTTGCCGCTCTTCGGATCGTGCATTGCTAACATCACCTGGTCACGGTCATCCATCCGGATATAATCCAATACCTTCTGTAGCGCTCCACCAACTTTCGGATTCTCTTCCGATGCCGACCCCTCTGACTCAATCTTCTCCACCTCCGGAATCTCTTCCTCATTCAATATATCGGTTTGCCCCGACAGCACCCCCAATAAATATTGTTTCAAAAACTCCACACCAACTGGTGCCGGCACCAAAGCACTCCACCATTTGCCGAACCGATCCTTTGAATTTAAATCTCGCAAATCGTCAATAGTACGACCGCCAGCCTTGGCTATATCGGTTTCCCTCTTTGCCGCCTCGCCTGGGTCACCTATCTGCATGGCATTTAACACGATCTCCACATACTTAATCCCCTGATCTTTCACGATTGTATTGTTTATTAGTTTCTGGAGTCGTCTGCGCTCTGGAGCAAAAGTCTGCTCCTCGGCCAAATACCGTGCAGTCTCAGAATTGGCGCGGTTTACATCCCGCATTTGTCCTGTCAAAATTGGCGGAATTCGGAAACATGCCCTAATCCTATCATCGTTGGTTTCGATGTATTTCAAATAGGACGCCTCATCCCGTGTCATCATCGGCTTTAAGTCCACGCTCGCCTGCGCTGGTTTCTCATCAAGCGTCAGGCGCTCTTCCGGTGCTATCTCATTGCTCTCGATGTCTACTACGATCAACTTATAGGCGTTCTCCGCGCCCTGATATTTCGCCTTCCAATAATCCTGTAAATTCTTCGTTGACTCCTCCGTCAAATGCGCATTTCGCAATATCAGCATTTGCGGACCAATCGACGAGTTTCTAAAAAACGCGTTGTTCGTCTCTTCCGCATAACGATTACCGCTAATAGCCAGCAGTGCCGAAATATACAACGGCACACCATAATAGGTGTTTTTGCTCGAATATTTTCTCGTTAACAGCATCTCTGATGCCTGCAACTCCCAGGGAATATGCTCCACATCCCCCTCATCGCTGTACTCGCCACTAAACCGATTCCGAAGCCGTCTGTCACCATAATTTTTAAAATAAATCTTCTTCCCATTACGAATCTGAATACACCCTTGCGGTTTCAGAGTCTTTGTCGCTTCGTCCAACTTCTCTATCATTACCCGAATCGTATAAGACGGCGCATGATACAATGACGATATCTCACCTGCCTTATTCCTAACCACCTCTATAGCACCCTGACCAATCGTATGCTTATCTATCATGACCTGTTCCATGATTTCCATAAAATCCATCTCCGGATTAGGATTGCAATTTTCGAGAAACTCTCCAAGCCTTTTCTTCTCCGCCACTATCTCGTCATCGTCTTCCGCCTTGTCGATACCCTTTTTGACATGCACCTCATATCCGAATCCCACCACGTTCTGTGCCATCGCCTGAATACATGCGCTCAGCATGCTCGATTTCTCTGGACACAAAGCAAGCGCCTCAATATTATAAGGTGGCTGCGCAATATTTACCCTGCTATAATCAGCTGCACTGCCGAACGGATCCTCACGTAATTGCCGGCTCTTTTCCTGTTCCTTCGATGAGCTCTGAACGCCCAGCGCCTTGAATACCTCGTCCACCCACGACGTATCCGTGTTTCCCACCACAATAACACGAGCCTCCGGTACTTTTAGATGCCCCTCTGTCTTCTCCCGTGACATTAGGATATTTCCCTTTCGCTATTGCATGCCGATCTTAACTTCCGCCCTCTTCCGTATAATATGCTTTTTCGCCTCTTGCGACACCCTGCCAATCTCAGCCCAATCACGAAACAACCGCATGATCCGTTTCGATCCAGCCGATACCGCACCCGCTGCTAATCCAATACCAATCCAATGCACATTGCCAACGCCCAACACCATTACAACGAAATCCAGCCGATATGTCGCACATATAACAAGTGCTGCCGCAAACACAATCAACGGCTTGATCGCCTCTTCGGATGACAGCGGAAACCTCTGTCGAAACTTTTCCTCTATGGCATCTACCAATTTGAGGTCAAAAAACCACTCAAAAAATAACTCCACAATCAGCGCTACAAGCACCAGGACTAATAGTCCACTCCAATCAACTGGTATCTGCATGTTATTAACCTCCACCCTTTTTTCTAATAGTTGCCCCTACCCTCGCATTATAGCCAACCTCATACCATACCGTATTGTTCGCTTTCCGGAGTCTCACGACAACCGGATACTCTTTTGAAAACACGGCTTTCTGCTCTCCAAGGCTATCCAGCACCTGTGGATTCGTCATAAATTTTGACCCATACGGCAGCTCAATGGTTGCATTTACCCCATCCACCAATGTCGGCGCCACACCTCCGCTGTCCTTCCGCACATAATAATAACCATCGCTACCCATGCTGTCAGCATAGGCACTATTTTTATACGCTCCTAACGCAACCACAACCGCATTCCATATGCCCGGGGTGGCAATTTTATCATCGAGAGAAACCATCGCAACAGTGTAGTGCCCCAACGAAGATACGTCAATTTTCACGTCTCCTAACTGCACGCTTTTGCCGCCGATATCTCCCATAAACAATTTCACCCTATCCGCATTGACCTCCACTATTCCTGAATCGATATTAATGTTATGCCAGGTGATTTCGCCTGTACTGGATGTTATATTCGTTTTGTTGACTCCAGTAGTATCGCCATCAATATAAGTTGTATCGGATACGATAAACTCCACCCGCCTCATCATCCCTATTTCCGGTGGAATCCAAGCGCAAGCATGAGTATAAGCACGATTCGGAGCAGGATACGTTCCCCATTGCACAAAATACTCATTCGGGATGAGTTTTTCCTTGTACATATTAGAATCAACGTACACCCTAACGGTATCCATTGAGGGGCTGACCAGCCCCTCACGAAATATCAGCGCCGCAATCGGCAGCACTGCGAGCTTGCCTGGATGCGCCAAATTATCGCTTGAGGGCTTCCGCATACTACTCCCCAATAACACGCGTTGCCGATACCAATTGACATTAGGCGCACCTCCCGCCTCGATGCTGGCATGAGCGTAATTCACAACGCCACCGATCCGCTGGAGACTACCGTAGATAGCGCACAAAAGATAAGTCTCCGCCCATCCATTAGGTGCTAACTCCCCAGCCATTTCATCGAGGATAAAAGGAATTTCGGGCGAACGAATATGCGAAAGCACCTGTACGTAATGCTGGTATCGTTCGGCGTACTCATACACATTGTCGGACATTATCGTCAACACGCTTTTTTTGTGAAACTTATACTTACCACCACCAAACCAACTATACGTCATTCCATGACAGGCAAGAAAATCCATTCCAGGCACATAAGGTGTTATGCCGCCCTGAGTACTTCCAACCAGCCCATTATAGCCGAGCGTGTCCTTTAGAAACGAATACAAATTCATAAAATACTTATAATTAAGCACCTGTATAAAGTCGACATAATCCTGCACGGCTTTATGACTATAGTGCTCATGCCATCGAGCTTCCATTCGGCTCATTCTGGGTATCAAGCCAGACCCAAAAGACATTGATTGGAGATCCTCAGGCATGAACGGACTAATACTAACACTATCGAACCGAATGGTATCATGATCAGCATAACCAAGACCATTGAACCTAAATTCCACATTTTCTACGTCGCTCCATGCCCAAAATAGATATTCATAACGCTTCCACATTGGGCTGGCTTGAATTGTAGAACCCTCGTTTTCGTGATTCGACCTTCCACTGAGATTTCCTTGCAACGGAAAGGACGGGTGAATAAAACGAGAATTGAACGACTTGCAGTAATATACCAGTCTATACGGCATGTCCTTCACGATGCTGTGTGCCGTATATTGGCGCAGGAAAATGTCATATTGACCAGCACCGCCTTTGACATCAGTTATAAACCGTAGCGCACCCCCGCCGTCCGGACCACCTTCTTTTTCCCAGCTAATCGATCCCGAGGCACCGGAACCCCATGATCCCGACCAGTTCGACACATCCTTGTTAAAGGTTCCATTTTGAATAATTTCTATCAGCGGATCAATCGGCTGATCAACGCCCCAGGAAGCTTTCAAATTTTCGATAGTTACATATTTATCGAGCAACCAATCATACCAGCTCGTATCGACTACAGCCTGAAAATACGTCGGCATCCCGTCGAGCACATCATTTTGCCATTTTATCTCTTCTTCGTTAGAACCGACAACAAGAGCCAGCACAGGATCATTAATCAACGCTTTTCCAGTGTACGGGTTCGCCACCGTCAAAAAATCGCGGCAGATTAGTTTTATCCTGGCAAGCCGCTGTGCATCTATAACCATAGCAGTATGATCCTGACCAACACCGCTGGCTACACAACCCTCTGCGGCGGTAAACTGCTGCGAAACATGAGGCTCAAACTCTATATATATCCCATGCGCCTTACACGCAGCGATTAGATAAAACAATCTATCCAATGCCGTGTTATCAAATTCCGTAAAGCTTCCGATATTTTTCCATATCCCTGCCGGAAAATAACCGGAAAACAGGTCGTGGATTCGGAACAGATTATATCCGGAGTTACTCCACTCCTTAACTAATGAATCCGCTTGGTCGTGAGTTGGAAACAACGCGTTGAAATTTAGGGCAGTTCCCCAGAAGCGAATCTCGCTGCCATTTCTATAAAATTGTCCAGCATGTGTATACACAAATCCATCTTGATCCAATATCGGCGAATTCAAAAACGACATATCCAGGTAACCCTTGTCTTGAGCCCACGGACTATACCATGCTATGTCCGGTTCGCAAACCGCAGACACAGAGAATAATAGAACCAACAACGCTGTAAGTAAATGTCTCATTTATAACGACCTAAAAACGTGGTTGTAATTCCAATCCAAATATTATCTGCCCAATAGAATCACAGGTAGACGTACCCTCTTTGAATCCAAGCATTAAGTTGTCTCCGGCATTAAGGGGAATCGGCGTATTATATATTTCCCCTTTCTCATACCAGGTTTGTTTAGTAATGGGATGTATCCATAACGTAGTATCTACGTTCTGATATGTATTTAAAGAATCCACAAGACTCTTTTTTATAAATATCGCCACAGAATCTTTCGCCGTATATGACGATGCTTCTATGGCGGTGTTTTTACATCTCCAATAATATGCCGTAATGTAACAATCACGAATAACTGGGAACCCAAATGTGGGATATGTAGAGTAGTATCCAAAAGAAAAATATTGACTACTGAGCGTTATATAGTTACATATAGCAGTTAACCAAATTGACCCTCCAGCACCATTTATTTTCGGTGCAATGATCGGCGCGTTGAATTTACATGTATCGTTAGCCTCAAACCCTCCGGAATCTCCGACAACAAACCAGTGTGGGTCTGCCTGACCAAAGGTATAGGCTTCGATCCCTGCCATCTTCCACCATACAATACCG
>Ga0066636_10000216_pt1 | contig 29622 bp, 32 predicted proteins | sample CryGeyCG2014_080_2_FD_62736 | JGI IMG/M metagenome (GOLD analysis project Ga0066636, IMG submission 62736) | Groundwater microbial communities from aquifer - Crystal Geyser CG07_land_8/20/14_0.80 | ecosystem: Environmental > Aquatic > Deep subsurface > Groundwater | place: USA: Utah: Grand...
ACACCGCTTGAACTAACTGGTATTATTCTGCCGGAATATTACAACTTTATTAAACTTCTGAGAGAATCCTTGAAGTTAGATTTTATTACCTAAAAAGTCAAGATTAGGTTACCAGTCCCCCAAAATTTTAGGAAGTCTAAAAATTGTCGGAGCGGCGGGACTTGAACTCGCGGCCTCAGCGTCCCAAACGCTGCGCTCTAGCCATCTGAGCTACGCTCCGTAAACAGAACTCATTAATTTTACCACAGAGAAGTTAATAATATACGTGTTAAAATTAAGTATGAAAAAAATTATTTTAGGAATATTTTTTTTTACGCTTATTATAGTAGGATTTTTGATATTTTTTAATAAAAATAAATCTTCAACTAAATTTTCAAGATATATTATTGAAGGGCAAATGTATCATCTACTTGTTGCAAGAAACCCCGTACAGTGGACACAAGGTTTGATGTACTACAAAAGTAAAGAAGAGCTAAAAGGAGCTGATGGAATGATTTTTATATTTCCTGATAAACAAATAAAAAGTTTTTGGAATAAAAATACCTATTTGGACTTAGATTTATATTGGATGGATGGAGAGACTGTTGTTGGTAATAGCTATCTGCCGTCAATTATTAAGACTAAAAATCCTCTAACAGTTAGTTCTCCAAGAGAAGTAGATAGGGCTGTTGAAATTATTAGATAGTTAGGGGTTATGTGTTAGGGGTTAGGTGGGAAGAAGAAATAAGTTATACATTAGGGGTTAGGTGGGAAGAGCGATTTTTATAAATAGAATTAATAAAATTATTGAGTTTTGGTTTTAGTTCATTAAATATTTTTAAGTAATCCTTTAATAGCGAATCGTCTTTCAATAATTTTCTATCTATTAATAAATCAAACCAGTATTTTGATTCTAAAAGAGAACCGCGAGCGTTATACATAAATTTAATACGATCCAAGTAATGAAAACGACCATAACCTTCGGCAATATTGGCTCCAACTGAATCACTTGAATCAATAAACTGTTCTTTTAAATCTTTAATCACTTTCCAATCTAAAGTTTTATAAATATTCCAACAGACACTTGATAACTGCTTTGATAACTGGAAGACTTCGAGACTTTCTAAAGTTAAGTAAATTTTTTCCATGTATCTTTCCACTTAACACATAACTCCTAACACCTAACGTTTTAGTGCTTCAATTCCAGGCAAAGTTCCTTTTTCGATCAACTCGAGCATTGCCCCTCCTCCTGTTGAAATATGAGTTATTTTATCAAGATATTCTTTTTTAGAAATGGCGGCCAGTGTATCTCCTCCACCAACTATAGAAACTGCTTCAGTATTCTGTGCGATTGAATAATAAATAAAATCAGTTCCTTCTTTAAAGGCTGGATTTTCAAATAGTCCAACCGGACCATTCCAAATGATAGTTTTTGCTTTAGCAATAATACCACCAATCTGAGCTTTTGTTTCCGGTCCAATGTCAAAGATAGACTCTTCCGGAGAAATATTATCTATTTTTTTTACTTCATGCTCCTTATCATTTTTTGTTTTGGCAACTATTGCATCAACTGGGAGGATTATTAATGCCCGACCTTTTTTCGCTAATGATAAAATTTTTCTTGCTTGCTGAACTGCCTCATATTCACAAAAGCTATTTCCTATCTCATTTCCCTGAGCACTAACAAAAGTATTTGCCAGTCCACCGCCGATTATTAAATAATCGACAATTTTTATAAGTTTATTTATTAATCCAACCTTAGTAGAAACTTTTGCTCCTCCAATAATTGCCACAATCGGTTTTTTTGGTTTATTAATAATTAAGGAAATCATAACCAGCTCTTTTTTCAGAAGAAGACCTCCAAAGGCGGGTAAAAATTTTGGCGGCCCAATGACCGAAGTATCTGACCGGTGACAAACTCCAAAAGCATCATTGACATAGACATCGGCGAGAGAAGCAAGTTCACGAGCAAATATGGTCGAGTAATCTTTCTCTTTTGGAAAGAATCTTATATTTTCCAAAACTACTATTTCTTCCTCACTTTTTTTAGCAGATTCAATATCTTTTGCAAGAAAAATATTAGTCTTAGGTAAATATTCTTTTAATTTATCCGCGACTACTTTTAATGAGTATTTATTATCAATTCCTTTCGGCCGACCAAGGTGTGATAGGATAACTAACCGATTTTTATTCTTCAATAAGTATTTTATTGTTGGAAGAGATTGTTCAATTCTGGCACTATTGGAGATTGTGTAGTCAGAATTTAAAGAAACGTTAAAATCAACCCTAAGAAGTACAGTTTTATTTTTAATTTCAATTTCGTCAATATAAGTTAACTTAGACATAGTTTGATAATCTTTCAACTAAGTCTACAAGCCTGGTACTGTAACCCCACTCATTGTCATACCAGCCAAAGATTTTTACAAGGTTACCATTAATGACTTTTGTATAATTAGCGTCGAATATACAAGAATAAGGTGACCCTATAAAATCAGATGAGACTAAGGTTTGATTTTCATAACCTAAGATCCCCTTCATCGATGTTTCTGAGGCCTCTTTAAATTTTTTATTAACTTCTTCAACTGTTGTTGGTTTTTCAACGATGACAGAAATATCGGTTATTGAACCTGTGGCAACGGGAACTCTAAGGGACATACCATCAACTTTTCCTTTAAGTTCAGGAATAACACGAGCAACTGCTTTGGCAGCACCAGTTGTTGAAGGAATGATATTTATAAAAGCGGCCCGTGACAAACTTTCATTTTTTTTGGCTTCATCGAGCAAGCTTTGAGTAGCCGTCATCGCATGAGTAGTCGTTAAAAATCCTGAGACAACTTTATAATTATCGTTAATAACTTTAAACATAGGGGCAGAACAGTTAGTCGTACAGGATGCATTAGAAATAACAGTTGAATTTTTAAAATCAAAAGCTTTATCATTTACTCCAAGGACAATAAATGGTGTTTCCTCATCTTTTGCTGGAGAAGTTAGAATAACCTTTTTTACACTTCCTTTTAAATGTTTTTCTAAATCTTGTTTTTTATTAAAAGCACCTGTAGCGTCAATGACCACATCAACACCATATTTGTCCCAAGGAATATTTTCGGGACGATCGTTGAGTAAGGTTAATATTTTTTTACCATTAACGGAGATCTTATCAGACTCTTCCTTAACTTCCATTCCAAATTTTCGATAAACGGAATCAAAAGCGAGTAAATAAGCCATTATTGAAGTTGGCGTTTTTCTTGTATTAATAGCTACAATTTCAAAATTATCTCGAGTCAAAGCAATTCTTGTAAAAGCCCGACCAATTCGACCAAAACCATTTAGACCAACCTTAATTTTTTGCATATTTAAAATGTTGTACGGAACAAAAATCTTTGTTCCCTACAATTTTAACTACTAACTTTTATAGTAATGATGATGCGTTGTGACGTAGCGGATCGTGCCGGATATTCCCCGAATAACTATCGAGTGAGTAATGGCTTTATTTTTTCCAAAAACAACACCGCTTAAAAGGGGACCATCAATAACTCCGGTTGCTGTAAATGTCAGTTCTTTTCCGTGAGCCATATCTTCTGCATTAAAAATTTTATTGATATTTTTAACACCAGCAGCTTTAATTTTTGGAATATCAGCATCTTTTTTAGCTTTAAATTGGCATAAAATCTCTCCGCCTAAAATTTTTACCGGGACAGCAGCTAATACAGCTTCAGTCGACCCGCCGACTCCCATAAGCATATCAATTCCACTTTCCGGGAAACAGGTAGCAATGGCAGCGGCAACATCACCATCAGTAATTAGTCTGACTCGGGCGCCAGCGTCTCGGATTTCTTTTATTAAATCAATATGTCTTTCCCTATCCAAGACAACAACAGTGACGTCTTCGACTTTTTTATTCATCGCCTTAGCTACTTTCTGGATATTTACTTTAGTAGATGCGTCTAAATCAATCGCTTTACTGGCGAGAGGACCAACACAGATTTTCTTCATATAGGTATCTGGAGCATGAAGAAGGCTACCTTTTGGACCCGAGGCAATGACGGTTGTGGCATTATATCTTCCATAGGCAACGCTATCGGTGCACTCAAGAGGATCGATCGCCAAATCCATAGCCGGGCCTTTTTTCGTTCCAACATTTTCACCAGTATAAAGCATTGGAGCTTCATCTTTTTCACCTTCACCGATGACGACTGTTCCGGAAAAATCAACTTGATTAAAGCGCGATCTCATCGCGTCAACAGCGGCACCATCAGCTTTTTTCCCCTGACCTCGACCAATCCACTTTGCCGCGGCAATGGCAGCTGCTTCCGTAACCCGGACAAATTCGAGAGCTAGGTTTCTATCCATTTTGTGGTATTAAATAAATTAAGTTGGGTAAAGAGATATTCAAATTGTTTTTTCAGAGCCGCAAGAGTGTCATCTTTATATTTTGCTTCTTGTGTCCATATTTTATTTTTAAAAGGTCCAAGGGCTTTCTTTCTTGTTTTGTATAAATTTTGATCTTCCGTCTGGTCTTCTTTCATCTCATCCTTGCAATTTACTTTTAGCCATTCATAAATTTCCTGTTTTAATTTTGGGTCCATATGATCATAAACTATATTTTGAAATCCGGTCGCTAAATGAATTTCCAGAGTGTCGTAAGAAGGAAAATTATGAAAAAGATTATTAGGGAGTGTGGACGCTCCGTGTTGGACCGAACCGCCAATCTTATATTTACTTCTGGCCGATTGTGTGATTGATTTTAAAACATTAAAATCTAATTTTACTTCTGCTATTGTACCGTCCGGGAGGGGAATCCCCCCGTGGGATGTGCCTGTTTGAACGCTGACTTTGCTAACACCAACCAAATTTTTATCTTTTATTAATTTCAGATAGTTATCCATAAATGTTTCGAAATCAGCGGCGTTACTATTGACGCCACCAATATGACCAATCTCACCACCGATTGAAATCATCACATCTTTTGGTTGAATGGAGCGAATATACTCAGTCAGTAGAGCGGTCATTTCATAATTATTTCTTTGTCTCTCGACAATATCAGTTTTGCTTAAATCAACAAGAGTTGAAGCATCAATATCAATATTATAGAAACCGGCATCAACTGATTTTTTAATTAGTTCTTTTATCTTATCAATCTCATCTTGTTTATTTGTGGCAAAATTTTTTGCTGAAAACTGATAATGGTCGCCTTGGACAAAAACTTTTCCAATATGGTTTTCTTTGATGGCAGCCGCAAGTATCGAGACAGCATATTCGTCCGGTTGTTGCTCCGTATATTTTATCTCAGATCGGGCAATTTCAAAAAGAACCGGACCAACATTTTTTTCTTTCATTATCTGAAAAACCTGACGAGCTAAATCATAAGTTAAAGTACGGACATTTATGGCCGGAACGGTAAAACCGCTGACTTTTCCTTGACCAATGGACATATACAAATCATTGATTGAAGCAAGCTTAATTCCTTTTTCTTCAGCAAGTTTTCTAATAGACAATCTGGAAGACTTTTTAGTTGCTTCGTCAGGAGAGAATATGGCCGAATAAATTAATTCATCAATATTTTCTACCATAAGGTATCAATAATATAATAAACGAAAAAATAATTGTCAAACGGATTTTGTTTCAGGATCGTTTTTTTAGACAATATTTGTTATAATAATCAACATGAATCCAAGAGTGGACTTTTATAACAATTATTCACCTTCCGAAAGCTCTATAGTAGCGGGAGGTATTTTTATGGAAAAAATTTAGTTAAAAAATAAAATAAAATTTACCTCCCGAAAGGGAGGTTTTTTTATGGGTAATTATTAATTTAAAAAAATATAAACATGACAGAAAAAATTAGACAATTAGAAAATAAAAGTAAACCATATTTACTTGATCATAAATTTTATCATAGAGTGGCAATAGACGTTGATAGCTGTCTGACTGGAATTGAAGGTATAGATTTGCTGGCAAAAATACGAGGAGTCGGAAAAACTGTTACAGAAATGACTAGAAACGCAATGGGAGAAGGAGGTTCCTTTAATGTTGCACTTGCCAGACGGCTTGAACTAATTCAACCGAAAGAAAAAGATCTTGATTATGTTGCAAATATTTATATTAAGAATATTGTGAAAGACGCACGAGTGGTTATAGAACTTTTACAAGCAAATGGAGTTGACACTATGCTTTTATCAGGAGGATTTAGAAATTCAATTATTCCACTGGCAAAATTTATAGGAATACCAGAGCAAAATATTTATGCTAATGACTTATTTTTTAACGAAGAAGGAGAATATCTTGGTTTCGACGGAGGAAATCTTTTATCTCAAGAAAAAGGAAAAAAGAAACAAATAGAAAAACTCAAGCATAAAAAAACTGGTTTTTATGCAATTATTGGTGATGGAGTCTCAGAACTTGAGACTGAGCCTGAAACAGATTTTAGAATTGGTTTCGGAGGTTTTGTGCAACGAGAAAGAGTGATGAAAGAAGCGGACATTTTTTTGTCAGAGCCAACCTTTACCCCACTAATCTTATTATTGCTAGATCCTCAAAAAATTAGAAAAATATTTTATGAGCAACTGGAAAATCGAGAAATCTTGATAAAAGCATTTAATTCTATGAGTGGCGTGTTGTTTAGAGAAAGAGCAAAACCATTACAACAATCAATAATAGAATTATATGAAGAATTTGTATTTTATACAAAGTTTATTTCACCGGATCGAATCCACCCTTGCTCCATGGATGACAACGGATTATTCTCTTTAGTCCAATAAATAGTCCTTTCACGGCTCCGTATTTTTCTACAGCTTCAATAGTATAGTCGGAACAAGTGGGAGTAAAACGGCAGGAAGAATCGCTGATAAATAAAACTCGGAAAATATGACCACGGAAAAATTTAGTATTTTGATAAAGTCGAATTAATTTCAGAATAATTTTTCTCATAAACACTGGTTCACGCTGATAATGACGCGGAACTTTTAGGAATTTTATTTCGAGCCATATCATAAACTCGGCGTTCAATTTGTAATTTTTGAGTTCCAAAGTTTATAAGTAGGCCAAGTTTATATTGGGAAGCTTTAAGATAGTACCAAAACTGTTTTCGATCTTCGATTGTAATAAATGGTTTACATTTTATTTCAAGAAGAATAATATCATCGACTATTTTATCTGGTATATAGGTTCCAACCTTTATATTGTTAAAATATATATTGATTTTTTCCTGATTTTTAACAGTCAATTGTTTTTCTTTGAGCGCGATTGTTAAAGCATTGTCAACAATCTTTTCTTTAAACGCACCTCCAAATTTCTTCCAAACCTCGAAGCAAGCACCTCTGATTTTATACGTAATGTCTGCGTAAATAAGATCGGTCATAATATTATTCAGCGTTATAATCAGCGCTTATCTGCCTCTATTATAGTAAAATTAGGTAATGAAAATATCCATAATCACTCTATTCCCAAAGATGATCAGCGGGTTTTTTGAAGAGAGCATCGTAAAGCGGGCGGTTGAAAAAAACCTTGTTGAAATTGAAATTATAAACTTGAGGGATTTTGCCATTGACGATTATGGAACCGTCGATGATCGGCCATATGGAGGGGGAGTGGGAATGATTTTGAGAGTGGATGTAATCCACAAAGCAATATCTAAAATTAAAAATCGAAAATCAAAAATTGTACTTACAAGTCCAAAGGGAAAGGTTTTTGATCAGAAAAAAGCTCAGGAATATTCAAAACTTGACCATCTGATAATTATTGCCGGACATTATGAAGATGTTGATGCCCGAGTTCAGGGCTTGGTTGATGAAGAAATATCGATGGGGGATTTTATTTTGACTGGAGGAGAGATTCCGGCGTCAGCGATCGTTGATTCCATTGTCCGTCTGATTCCGGGAGTTTTAAAAAAAGAACAGGCAACAATAAGCGAAAGCTTTAATATTAATGGGAAAAAGATTTTAGAATATCCTCAATATACAAGACCGGAAGAATTTATGGGAAAAAAAGTTCCGGAAGTTCTTTTAAATGGTGATCATAAAAAAATAGAAGAATGGCGAACGGAAAAAGCTCTTAAGGAAACAGAAGAAAAGCGACCTGATTTATTTGCTGGCGCAAACAAGCTTGACACGGACAAATAAATAGTTTAATATTTAACTATTACAAATTAAGTATAAGTTTATATGAACAAACTGATGGGATTAGTAGTTATTGGACTATTGTTAGTCGGGGTTGTAATTGTTTTTAACAAAAATAAAATAGCGAAAAAAGAAAAAACAGTCAAACAAATAAGTCAAACAGCTCTTTCAGTAAAAACTTCAAGTTCTGTAAAAGAATTCACGATGACAGCAAAAAAATGGGCATTCGATCCTGATGTGGTTACTGTTAAACAGGGAGACAATGTCCGATTAAAGTTAAAAAGCATTGATGTTACTCACGGTTTTGCTTTGCCTGATTTTAACGTTAAGGTCGACCTTGTTCCTGATAAAGAAAAAACAGTTGAATTTGTTGCGACTAAAAAAGGCGAGTTTGCATTCTTTTGTTCAGTTCTCTGCGGGGCTGGTCACCAAGACATGAAAGGAAAATTAGTAGTAGAATAAATTTGTAGGGAACAAATATTTTTGTTTCGTACAATAATTACAAATTAAATATTTTAAATATGAAAGTTATAAAAATTGATGCAAAAAAGTTTTCAGATAAGATTTTATCAATGAAAGGAATTTCTAAAAAGACAGTTGAAGAGCATTTGAAGTTATATAACGGATATGTAAATAAATATAATGAAATTCAGGAAAAGTTATCTTTATTAAAAGACGAGGATTATACAAAAGCCAATCAGGTTTTTTCCAATATCCGCGAACTAAAAGTTGAGCTGTCTTTTGCTTGGGGCGGAGTTGTTAATCATGAAATATATTTTTCTCATCTTGGAGGAAAAGGCGGGAAACCGGCAGATAGTTTATTGAAGCAAATTGAAAAAGATTTTGGCAGTTTTGAAAATTACAAAAAAGATGTAAAGGCGACCGCTATTTCCGCCCGTGGTTGGGTATGGACAGGTTGGAATCATATGGAGGAAAGATTAGCTAATTATCTTGGTGATTCACAAAATACTTTTTCTATGTGGGGAGTGACGCCAATCGTCGCCCTTGATACTTACGAACATGCATATTTTATAGACTATGGAATTAATCGCGGAGGTTATGTAGATTCTTTTTTTGAAAATTTAGATTGGAAAGTAATTGAAGAAAATTTTGAAGAGTTGGTTGGGTGTTGTGGAGAAGAGTGTCAATGTGAATAAAGGTATTATATAATTTGTGAATATGGTAAGAACTCGAATTGCCCCTTCACCGACCGGAGCCGATGTCCACGTAGGATCAGTGGCAACTGCTTTAATGAACTACGCTTGGGCGAAAAAAAATAAAGGTCAGTTTGTTATTAGAATAGAGGATACTGATAGGACAAGAATTGTTGAGGGTGGTGAAGCCCAGATGCTTTCAACCTTAAAAAGGATTGGGCTTATTGCTGATGAATCTCCAGAGGTTGGCGGTCCTTACGCTCCATATCGTCAGTCTGAGAGGCTCAATATCTACAAAAAATATGCGGAAGAATTAGTTGTCAAAGGTAAGGCCTATTACTGCATTTGCACACAGGAAAGATTAGCAAAGATGCGTAGTGAACAGCAAGCAAAAAAACAGGTTCCAAAATATGACCGCCTTTGTTTAGCTCATCAAAAAGAAATTATTAGTAAGATTAAATCAGAAGGAGTTCGTCACGTAATTCGCTTATTAATTCCTGAAGGCCAAATAAAGTTTAATGATGCCGTTCGTGGAGAAATAATAATTGATGCAAAAAATATTGATGATCAGGTTATTTTAAAGTCGGACGGATTTCCGACCTATCATCTGGGAGTAGTCGTTGATGATCATTTAATGAAAATTACCCATATTATTCGTGGTGAAGAATGGTTGCCTTCGACTCCCAAACACGTAATTCTATATCAAGCTTTTGGATGGGATTTGCCAACTTTTGTTCATATCTCATTGCTTCGCAATCCTGATAAATCTAAACTCTCCAAAAGAAAAAATCCGGTTTGGACATCTTATTATTTAGATCAAGGAATACTTCCGGAAGCCTTACTTAATTATTTGGCTTTAATGGGTTGGAGTCATCCGGAAGGAAAAGATATTTTTTCACTTGACGAATACATTAAAGTTTTTGATATTAAAGATATTCAGACTTCCTCACCGATCTTTGATCCGGTAAAACTCGAATGGATGAATGGGATGTACATAAGAAAGTATCCAGTATTAAGTATTAAGTATAAAGTATTGGAATTTTACAAGGATAAAAAACTCGATGAAAAACTTGTTGAAAAGACTATTCCATTAATTCAGGATAGAATCAAAAAACTTTCTGATTATTTAACCCTGTGTGAGTTCTTTTTCAAAACCCCGAAAAAATATGAAGTTGACCTTTCAAATAAAAAAGAATTTTTTGAAAAAGTTTACAGCGAATTAGAAAAAGTAACAGATTGGAAAGCGCTTGTCATTGGAGAATCGTTAATTAATTTAGCGAAAAAATTAGAGATAAAAAATTCCCAGTTTTTTATGGATATACGCTTAGTTATCACCGGTAAAAAAATTTCTCCTCCGCTGAATGAATCAATGGAGATATTGGGAAAAGAGGAATGCCTAAAGAGGTTGACAAGGATTCAATTTTTTTGTATCTTTAGTGTATGAAATTAAAAATCGCGTTACTGGTAATATTTGGTTTATTAGTTTTTAGTCCTTTATTAACAAAAGCAGAATTGCCAACAGGTCAGATTGACGTAAGAGAAAAGAGGCAGGAAATGATAAAAGAAGTTCAAAATACAAGGCAGAACATAAAAGAAAATATTTTAGAACAAAAAGAGAAAAGAGAAACATTTAGAGAGACTTTACAAGCGGAAAGAGAAGATAGAAAAAAGAAAATTGGAGAAATGAAGGAAACTTTTAAAAGAGAAAGAGAAAATTTTAAAGAAAAAATTAAAACAATTAGAGATGAAAGAAAAAAACTTTTGACAGAAAAAATTGATAATAGAATGTCAACTGTCAACAAAAATCAAACAGATAGAATGACAAAAGCTTTAGAGAGGTTAACAGAACATATTGATAAACTGGAAGAAAAAGGGGCAGATGTTGCTACGGCAAGAACAGCTATTAGTATAGCCTTGGCAAATGTTGAAGAACAAGCGGGAAAAGATTATGTTTTCACAATAACTGATGAAAGAAATCTTGGCACCTCAGTTAAAGCTTCATACGATTTATTGAAACAAGATTTAAGGAGTGTTCAGGCATTATTAGTCAAGGCAAAAGAAGCGGTTGTCGAAGCATATAAAACAGCAAAAACGTTAAAAAAAATTACACCAACCCCAACGGTAGTCGCACCATAAAATATGGATCCAACTCAACCAGTTCAAATAAATAATCAACCAAACATTGTTCCCAATTCTGTTATTCCTCCACAACCTCAGAAATCTTCATTAAATATAATATTTTTAACTCTCATGGTTATTTTAACAATTGTTGCTCTGATTATCGGTGGGTACATTTTCTTTTCAATAAATCAAAAGAAGACATTGCCAAGCACAACTTCCAATATTTCTCCCACAACAAACATGAAAGAAGATATTGTAATAACACCTTCAGCAGCAGTAGTTGAGTCAAGTAATCCAAGTGATATTGATATCGGAAGTGTTGAAGCCGATTTAAAAGATATTGAAACTGATATAAAAGGTCTCTAATAAAAATTAGATGAGTATTACAAATAAATTAACCTACAAAGATTCCGGGGTTAACTACGACAGAATTGACTACTTAAAAAGGATAGCTCAACAAGCCGGAGAAAAAACCGTTAATAATATCCCCGCAAACTATAAGGAAGTTATGCAAAGCCGAGGAGAGTCGGCTCACGTAGTTGATGCCGGCGAATATTATTTTGTCTCGGTCATTGAGGGATTGGGAACCAAGAGCTTGGTGGGAGATGAAATGTATAAGCTAACAGGAAAAACTTATTATGATAGTTTGGCTTATGATACAGTGGCGATGATCGTCAATGATCTAATAACGGTCGGGGCAAAGCCGTTGACCTTGATGGCTTATTGGGCAGCCGGTTCGTCGGATTGGTTCAAAGATAAAAAACGGGCCGATGATCTGGTTTCCGGTTGGACAAAGGCAAGTAATGATTCCGGAACCGTTTGGGGTGGGGGAGAAACTCCCGTTTTATCAGGGGTAATTGAGAAGGATAAAATTGATCTGGCGGGAAGTTGTTTTGGAATAATTAATCCAAAAGTTAATCTGTGTTTGGGAGAAAAACTTAATGTGGGAGACAGGATTATTTTATTTGAAAGCAGTGGTATCCACGCCAATGGTCTGACTTTAGCTCGAAAAATTGCCGATGGTTTGCCAGAAGGATACTCAACTAAAGTTGATGGAGAGAAAACTTACGGGGAATTATTACTGACTCCAACTATAATTTATGCAAAATTAATTGAGGAACTACTTAAAAACACTATAGATATGCACTATATGGTTAATATCACCGGACACGGTTGGCGAAAACTAATGAGACATCAAAAAGAACTTACCTATAAAATAACCGATCTCCCACCGGTGCCAAAAGTTTTGCAATTTATTGTTGAACAGGGAAAACTAGATGAAAAAGAGGCTTATGGAAATTTAAATATGGGCGCCGGTTTTGCTATCTTCGTGGCTGAAAAAGACGTTGCTCAAGTATTAAAACTTGCCGAAACCCACAACATAAAGGCGTACAATGCTGGAGTAGTTGAAGCAGGAGACAAAAAAGTCATCATTGAATCAAAAAGCCTTACTTTCTCAAAAGAAAGCCTTCAAGTTCGTGCATAATTGTCATTCCCTCGAAGGCGGGCTATAGTCCCCCCTGGGGAAATTCAGTCCAAAATTACATTTTAAAATCTGTGCCAAGCGACGTACAACCTCGGAGGTTATGCATCGGTCGGATAGAATTATTTAAACTGTAGGACAAGTTTACCGTTGAGAGCTTCGGCCAACCTTTTTAAAAGCAAAAGGGAAGGATTAGCTGTCATAGTCTCAATTCTCGATATGACCGCTTGAGTAGTATTTGTTTTTTTCGCTAAACTTCTTTAAGAAATTTTCTGAGAAAGCCTTTTTTTAATTAAAGCACTGGCAAGATCGTATTCGACTTGGGAATTTTTCCATGCAATTTTAAATTGAGGATCTTTTAGAGAATCTTTTAAATGATTTTGAAATGTGTATGAGAGTTTGTTTTTCATATATAAGAATGATATCTTAAAAGATATCATTTGTCAAGAACCATTGATGGTATCTATTAATGGCAATGTTGATTTCCTTAGGATTAGTTCTCTGTGTTTTCTTAATAAATCCATGTAAAAGGAGGATAGTTTCTTTTCTGGGAATCATATATAGAATACGAATATTATCTTTGCCTATGATTCTTATTTCCCATAAAGGAGTTCCTGACAGTTTTTTTATATGTTGAGGAATTGAGTGAATTCCATATTCAATAATTATTTTAAAGATATGAAAGACTTTGATTTTTTGTTTAGATTCCAAAGAATCTATAAATTCTTTTACAGGATTACTTCTCGAAGAAATAAAATAATTAATTTGTGTGGACACAAATAAATAATAAAGTAGTCGTTACATTTTGTCAGTCGTTTATAACCTACAAAAGTATGAGTTTAGATTGTTTTGAAAACGTAAAAAAAGTGATAGACACTATTATTGTGCCAAGCGACGTACAACCTCGGAGGTTATGCATCGGTCGGCTGGGATAGGCCTTGTACAAACTAGACCAGTTGTATGAGGCTAATTTATTTTTTCTCTTGCATTTTCCCGATCTAAGGACACTGATAGGGGGGGTGGATGATAGTAATTTTTAAATTGAAGGGAGATAGTGATATTAACTCTCTTTCAAAAAATAAAGAGTAAGCTGCACAGGCACACTTTAAGGAATTAAATGCAATACTATCTCATACAAATGAATCAGATGTCGAAGATGTAGATCGTACTTATTTATTCTCTTATTATACACTTGACCTATTACATGAAAGTGATATTAATTAGTGGTTTTCAAAGCTGTAAAAAGGACATATTGATTTAGTTGCTAATACTATTTAGTCCGATCATACGATAAAAATATTTAAAAAAATCATAAGTAACAGTATCTAAGGCAGAAATAAATTCTATGTTGGAAAAAAATTTATCCAAGGAATTTTGATAATAACGGTTATCAAAAAGAGATATTCCTCCTGTTTTAATACGTTCTTTGTCTAAATATTGACGCCCCAATATTTTTAATTGATTTTCTTCTAAAGTATTTCTGGCAGTTTCAAGTTGTTTAACAAAGCGATTTTGACGACCAACTTTTTTCATAACTTGAAAAACAAGATTCCCTGAACGATTTTTAGTTTTGCGAATAAACACAAAGAAATTTTAGCGTAAAAAAGTTGAAAATAGTAAGTGACCCAAACAAGAAAAAATCAGGCTCAAAAAACGTTAAATATTAGAGGTTGGCGAAGTCGGGACAATGCGTAGTGTCCAAGAATTTAAGATTTAGGCACGGAGTTTACGATGTGATAGAAGTCAGGAGACTAAAATTACATTTTTTCTCCAATAGTGATCAGATGTAATAATCCTAGGTTTTGTTGATTGATTTGACTAAATCCTACTTTTTTAAATAAATTATATATTTCATCCTTGTAATAATGCAAAATCCTACCCTCAAATTTTTGAATTATTTTAGTATAAATTTCTCTAATAATTCCATCTTTGAATGCGTCTAATAAAATTAATTTACCACCAGGTTTTAATATCCTATACATTTCTTTTAAAGATTTTAAGGAATCAGGATGATGATGAAATGAATTAGAACAGGTTATAAAATTAAAGGAATTATTTTTATATGGCATTTTTACAGCAGAACCTAAGAAAATTTTTACTTTTTTATTTTTACTAAATTTTCTTTTAGCCATCTTTACCATTTCCTGAGAAATATCAATTCCATAAATTTTTGAATATTTTTTATCAATAAGATTTTCTATCAAAATACCGGTCCCACAACCTACATCAAGTATTGAAGATTTTGGATTAATTTCCAACAGGCTAACAATTTTTTTATTTGTATGTGAAAAATACCAGTGATTAAAAAAACTATCATATGTTTTTGCCCAACTATTGAATTCTTTTTTACTATTTTCTTCTATATTTTCCATAATAGAATTTTATTCTGGTTTCCCGTCGGAGCCTGTCCTCGACTCCGATCGAGGGGGCAGGAATGACATTATCTCTTGCATTTTCTCGTCGATGATAGAATTTAAGAAATATACTTCCTCAAATTCTTCTTGATTCTCTCCTCAATTGGATATTCAAAGGCTTTAAATTTTTTGCCGGTGAGTTTTTCATAAACACCTATATAGCGTTGAGCTGTGGCAACGATTAGTTCATCAGCCATTTTTGGTGGAGGACCATCTCCTCGGTATCCACGCTTTACATACCAAAGTCTTAAAAATTCTTTATCAAAGTTTTCCGGTTCCAATCCTTTATTAAATAAGGTCTTATAGGTTTTAGCGATCCAGAATCGGGAAGAATCCGGAGTATGGATTTCATCAATCAAAGTCAATTTGCCGTTATACAATCCGAATTCATATTTTGTATCAACCAGAATCAAACCTTTGGAAAGGCAGAGTTTGGTTCCATATTTGAATAGAGCCAAAGCCGCTTTTTCTATCTGCTTATATAATTTTTCACTGACTAATTTTTTCTTTATTATTTGTTCTCTGGTCAATCTTTTATCATGACCCTTTGCGCCAACGAGTGGGTGAGTAGTTGGAGTGATGACGGGGGTTTTCAATTTCTGATTCTTCTTCAAGCCATCTGGAAATTTTAATCCATAAATAACTCTTTCACCTTTTTCATATGAGCCCCAGATAGATGTGTTGGTGACTCCGGAAATATAACCACGGACGACCATTTCAACCTGAATCGATTCACAATTTTTAGCAATGGAAACATTTGGATCGGGGACATCAAGCAGATGATTGTCAACAATATGCTTAGTTTTTTTAAACCAAAAAGCTGCCAGTTGATTCAATACTGCTCCTTTAAATGGAATATTTCCGAGAATGACATCGAAGGCGGACTGGCGATCGGTGGTGATTAAAATTCTTTTTTTGTCCTTAAAATAAATATCCCTGACCTTTCCCTGGATTTTTTTTCCCAAGGGCAAGTCAACGGTTTTTAAAACATTCGGAAGCGATTTTAAAATCACTTTTTTTGTAATCATATTATTTTTTTAAAATTTTTAAATATTTTTCCATTCCCATCGTTTTTAATTTTTCTGTTTTTTCTAAAACGGTCTCTTTTTGTTTTAATCGGAAAACATTTAATTTTTCCGAGAGTTCTTTATCTGAAGTTGCCAGTATCTGGACGGCTAAGAGGCCGGCATTTTTAGCACTATTAATTCCAACAGTGGCAACCGGAATTCCCGGTGGCATTTGAACGATTGAAAGTAAGGAGTCTAAGCCTTCGAGCGATTTTGATTTTATCGGGACACCGATGACGGGTAACGGGAACATAGCGGCAATGACACCAGGGAGATGGGCGGAACCGCCGGCTCCAGCAATAATTACTTTAGTTCCTCTTTCAATTGCTGACGTTGTATATTCACGGGTTTCCTCAAATGTTCGATGAGCTGATAAAACCATAACTTCATTAACGACACCAAATTTATTCAAAATATCCAAAGCATCTTTCATCACTGGTAGATCAGAATCACTACCCATCAATACAGAAACAGTTATATTAGACATAAATTTTTTATAATTTTGACTAATTTTTTTGCCCGTTCAGGCGCGTCGCCGATGTGATTTTCAACTTCCATCAATTTTTCTAATTGCTGTTTATTTAAATATTTTTTTATTAATTTGTCGTTGGATAATAGATCCATCATCGGATTTTTTTTACCATTTTGGATATCAGCCCAAGCGATCATTGAGTTTATCCTTAAAGCCTCATGCATTTCTTGACGGTCGGCCCCCTTTTTTACTGCTTCCAAAATGATTAACTCAGAAGCGGCAAACGAGGCATACTGATGAAGATTAAAACTGATTCTTTCTTTATTAATAACCAAGCCACTGATAATTTTTTCAGCGGTTATTAAAATTTGGTCGGTTGTCAGAAAAGCCTCAGCCATAACAATTCTTTTATTGGCCGAGTCGTCAAGGGTTCTCTCTAAATAAGAAAGGTTGGCATTTTCTCTGGCTGTTTGAGGGAGGGTGGCAACGAAACGGGCGAGAGAGCAGATATTTTCACTACTGATTGGATTTTTTTTAAACGGCATTGCAGAGGACCCTACCTGCTTTTTCCCAAAAGGTTCTGACCATTCTCCGTAAAGAGGTGATTGAAGAATTCGGAGGTCACCAGCAAACTTAGCAAGAGCCGAAGTTACCATCACCAAACTATTTAAAACGATAAAATCATAAAGTCGGGGATAGACCTGTCCGGAAATTAAAGTTTCCTCAATTCCTAAGCTTTTCATCACTTTAGTTTCAAGTTGATCAGCCGAAAGTGAGTGATTTTTTAACAACTCTTTATAACTTGCACTTGTTCCAACTGCTCCCTTCATACCTTTTCCTTTAATAGTTTTTTTGGCAAACTGGATAGACTCATAAGCTATTAAAAGGTCTTGGGCATAAAAAGATAGACGGTAGCCAACTGTTGTTGGTTCGGCAGGTTGCAGGTGAGTATATCCTAAGCAGGGAAAATCAGAATATTTATCAATTTTATCAGCAAGTAAATTTAGAATATCAATAACTTTATTTTCAACAATTTTCAATCCTTCAAAAATCCTAATCATATCAGCGTTATCGACGATGTCCATACTAGTTGCCCCCAGATGAATTTTACCTCCACCAATTTTTGCAATTTCGGCAAATTCTTTTATAGCTGCTACAACATCATGTTTGGTATCTTTTTCATATTCAAAGATTTTATCTATATCGATATTTTTTTCGTTTTTTTTCAAATCCTCTAGTTCTTCTTTACTGACGAGTCCCACTTGATGTTGGGCTTCGGCTAAAGCAATCCAAATTTTTCGCCAAAGTTCATATTTATGCTTTTCACTAAAAATTTTCCTCATCTCATCAGATCCGTATCGCCAGGTAAGAGGGGACAAATATGTTGAAAAATCAAATGATTTCATTATGACAATATTTTAGCAAAACTATTAATTTTAATCGCTTGCTTTATTTCCATCGCAACTCGCTCTCCTACAGAAATATTTTTTCCGTAAAGATAGTTGCCATATGGTGTAGATGCGATTCCCGGTGATCCGGGCATACGGGGAGAAATATCAATGACGATTATGTCTTTTTTTGGTGGACCAGCAACAATAATGCTTTGCAAAGCAAAAGGACCGACAATTCCGGGAGAAAATAATTCTTTACTGGTTTTGACGAATCTTTCTCCAAGCTCAAAGGCTTTTTCTAACATTGATTCAAGGACGGTGACGGCAATATGGCCGGCCTCTTCATATTTAGTACTGATTTTTTTGGAAACCTCAGTTTGATACGAAGATGGGATTCGAAGCAATCCTTCAATATTAGTTTGTCTTCTCATATCGGTTCCCATTAATTCTAAACGGTCGGAAATAGGGGAATAAAAAAAATTAAAATTAACTTGGACGCCGACGACAAATTCTTCGATTATGGCCTGACTCAATTGTTTCTCGGTAAAGACACCTGTTTTTAATTTTTCATCAACTTGATTTTTATAGTCCTGATAATTTTCTGCTAAGAAAAAAGCTCTTTCAAAGACACGTTTTTTTTCCTGAACTTTTATCAGACATAAACGGTCGATATCTTTTGGGTCTTTAAATTGTTTTGGATATTTTATCCCAGATTTTTCAAGTAAATAATATTGATTTTCTGCTCGACCGCGTTCCTCTATTTTAAGTAGCTCTCGGTTGCCAAACATCGGAACTTTAAAATCCTTTTCAATTTTTTCATAATCAAAATTTAGATATGCTTCAAAAGAACGGTTTGGGACGAATATAGAATTTTTGTCTAATAATTGTTTTTGGACATCAGGTTGAAGAAGATCGGAAAATTTATTAAGGGTGATAGTTTCATCAACACAACCTAATTTTCCGTCAGTTTTATAATATTTTTCGTAAGTTTTTTCCCGGCCAATTTCTGTAATGACTAAAGTTCGAAATCCAAGATTCTTTGCTCCCCGGCAGACGTCAAGAGCAGAATGGCTACCGAGAGTAGCGACTGTAAGGTTAGATAAATTGTAGGAATTTAAAATTTGTTTAAGGCTCATAATAAAATTTATTAAATTTTTTATCAAGCTCGATACCGTATTTTTTCAACCGCCACACCCCAAAGGGGCCCCTGGCGATAGTTTCAAAAATAGGTATCTTCGCCTTTAAACAGACGAGGTAAGAGTAATTTTTTCACTTTCGAGGGGACCACGAAGTGGTGAGACTCTCGTGTGATAAAAATTACCTTACCGAGTCTGGCAATATGTTTTAATCCAATATTTCTTTTAGTTTATTTTCTTTAATGGCGTTTTTAATTTCTCTGGCAATTCTTCGTCCCGTACTCATTGGTTCATTATAAAGTAAATCGGCATAAGGAGAACCTTCAATAAATAGATTGGTGCCGGCAACAATACGGGCTGAAATCTCAATCACATAAAATTTTTGCTCGGGCGTAATGATCGTCTCCAAACAAAAAGGCCCGAACAATCCTTGAGAGCTGATTAATTCTTGAGATTTTTTAACGACTTTTTCTCCCATTTCGTAAGCTTCCGGAAGCATAGATTCTCTCAATACTAAAGGACTATTTCCAACGACGACATAACTTGGATCGACATTAAATGGAATTCTTCCCAAGGCATCAACGTTGGTTTCATATCTTCGGTCCATACTTAAGATCTCCAAAGTTTTTGTTAGTGGAGAATAGAAGTAATGGATATATAATGAAACTCCAACAATATATTGCTGAATAACAAATTGTTTTCCGTTAAAAAGTTTAATCTTTTTATCTAAGTCTTGTTTGTTGTTAATTAGAAAATAACCTTTTCCACCGGCAGCGCCAAATGATTTTATAATGACTGGAAATTCAACATCTTTAATATTCTTGAATTCTTTTGGAGTATTAATGCCGGCTTCCTTTAACCATTCACCTTGTTTTACACGATCAAACTCAAAATCAAGGACTTTTTTATTACCAAAATAGGGAAGAGTCATTTTCTTATTCCCTTCCATTCCAAGGTAGGCAACAAAAGATCCATGAGGAATAACAATCACATTTTTGTCAATTAATTTTTCTTCAATTTCCGGGAATTCAGAAAAAGAATCAACTCCAACTATCTCATCAATAAATGAATACCGCTTATAAAATGAAATCTGCTTATTCAGTGCAATTACTAAAGTTTTAAATCCTTCGTCTTTGGCACCTTTTAAAATTTGAAGAGCTGAATGACTGCCTATGGTTGCAATAGTGTATTGATTATTCATAGTTACTTAAAATAGTTTACCCCATTTTTAAAAATTTGTAACCCCGGTCCGAATTCCGGAAGTTTTTTTCCTGTTCTTAAATATTCCTCTTTAAGGTATGGCCAATTGGGAAGTTGTGTGAAAAACATAGCTCTCTCCGGGTGAGGCATAAGTCCAAGTACTCGTCCTGTCTCGTCGTTAACTCCGGCAATATCATCTATTGATCCGTTTGGACTTGCTGGAAGATTTAAATATTCACACATTTTCCCCTTATAATATCGGAAGGCAACTAAATTATTTTTTTTAATTTGTTTTAAGGTTTTTTCAGTAGCATAAAGCTTTCCCTCTCCGTTGGAAACAGGGATCGTTAGAGATTTGATATCTTTCAACCAAGGTGAGATATTATTTTCTGTTTTAAGGTCGACAAATCTGACCGTATATCGGGGAATTTCATTAGGCATCAATCCCAATTCCCGTTCACCGTACTTTAAATTTAAAGCAGGTAATAAGCCCAGATTTACTAAGACCTGAAAACCGTTACAAATACCAATGATTAATTTTCCATCTTTGATGAATTGAGTGATATCTTTCCAAAGATGATTTCTAAGTCTATTTGCATAACCATTTCCGGCGCCGGTATCATCACCATAAGCAAATCCACCCGGAATAGCAAATATCTGATAGTCACTCAATTTCTTTTTCTTGGAAATAAGATCGTTTATATGGACGATCTCAGCATTACCGCCGGCAACATCAAAAGCAAATTTTGTTTCCACTTCGGAATTTAATCCGTATCCTGAAAAAATTAAAACTTTTGGTTTTTTCATATTTTTAAATTAAATTTTTATAGATTCTGTTACTTGAGACGACTATTCCCCTGCGAGGCTCTGCCGATTATCTCGGCAATCCGCTTCCCTGCCTGCCGGCAGGCAGGTCGGTGAACCATTTCTTTTCGTGACACCTATAAAAATTATCGATAATGTTCTTTTAATAATCTTTAAAAGTCGACTTATATGCTTTCTCTATCTCATCGACCTTTAAATTAATAATTTTTTTATTTTCCAAACCAATAACTTCAAATACTTGATTTTTAGTAACTTTTCCGACGAGACCATATGTAACATTTTTAAAGTTATTTTCAAATTTATTTTTATTTTTTGGGTCAATGCTGACGAGTATCCTTCCTTGCGATTCTGAATACAAAATATAATCATCACGGGAGACATTTCCCGGAATATGTTTTAGATCAACTTGAATTCCAAGCTTTCCTCCAATGGTTGTTTTTGCCAAGGCAACTGCAATTCCACCGCGGCCAATACTGATACTGGATGAGATTAGATCGCTTTGAACCGCTTTGAAAAACAGATCATAGAGTTTTTTATTTTTTTTAGCATCAACTTTTGGAACCTTGTTTCCGATATATTTTTTACCAACTTTTTCTCCTTGCATGGCAAAATATTCGGAGGCTCCCAATTCGTCTTTCGTTTCTCCAAGTATATAGATCAGATCGTTTGCTTTTTTAAGGTCAAGCGAAACTACTTTATTTATATCTTTTATAACTCCGATAGAAGAAATCAATAAGGTTGGGGGAATGGAGATACTGATAGGTTTTCCTTTTTCATCATAGCCATTAAAATCATTAAACATACTGTCTTTTCCGGAAATAAAAGGAGTTCCGTAAGAAACCGCATAGTCATAACAGGCTTGAGCAGCTCTTTTTAAAGCTCCAAGTCTTTCCGGATCATCCGCTGAACACCAGCAAAAATTATCCAAAATTGCCAAATAATTCGGGTCGGCTCCGGCAGCAACAGCGTTTCTTATAGCGGTGTCAATAGAGGATGCTGCCATGTGGTAAGTATCAATATCACTATATGATGGATAAAGACCTTGAGACATGACTACTCCCTTTTGTGAGTTTAAATTTGGTCTGATCGCTGACGTTTCGGCATTGACCCGGCCTCGGCCTTGGAGTGGGGGGAGGACAGAATTTGCTTGGACAACATAATCATATTGCTGACTGATAAACGAGAAGCTTGTAATGTTTAACCTAGAAAGTATTTTTAATAATGTTTGGTTGAGATTTTTTTCTTGCGGGATATTTAGTTCTTCATGTTTTATTGGATTATAAGTTGTTGTTAAAAATTTTGTCGGTAATCCATCATGGAGAAAGTCCATATCTATGTCCATAATTATTTTTCCGTTATGTGAAACTAAACATTTTCCGGAATCAGTGAACTTTCCGATTATTGTCGCCTCAACTTCACGACTGTCCATTAAGGACTTGAATTTATTCCATTTTTCTTTCGGAACGGAAAGTGTCATACGTTCTTGCGATTCGGAGATCCAAATTTCCCAAGGTTCAAGTCCTGGATATTTTAGGGGTACTTTTTCCAGGGTTACTATAACCCCTCCGGATTCTTTGGCCATCTCAGAAACTGAACAGGAAAGACCTCCGGCACCATTATCCGTAATACTGTTATATAACAACATATCTCTTGCTTCTTTAACAATTGCATCACTTAATTTTTTTTGGGTGATCGGGTCGCCGATCTGAACAGCGGTTGAAGGACTTCCTGAGTCCATTGCCTCAGAAGAAAAGGTTGCTCCATGAATTCCATCTTTTCCGACCCGTCCACCAAGCATGACCACGTAATCTCCAAGTTGAGCTTTTTTCACATGAGAAAGTTTTCCTCCAATTTTTTTTGGTATCAGTCCAATAGTTCCTACGAAAACTAAAGGCTTTCCTCTAAATCTTTCATCAAAATTAAGAAAACCCTGTGGAGTTGGTATGCCGGATTGATTTCCACCGGCGTTGACTCCATCGATCACACCGTTCATAATCCGTTTTGAGGAAAGCATCGGTTGGGTTGATCCTTTTCCTTTATATAATTTTTTATCAATTCGTGGGTCAGCTAAACAAAATCCATAATAATTAGCAACCGGTCTGGCGCCCAGTCCAAATCCCAGAGTGTCACGATTGACCCCGACGATTCCTGTGACCGCTCCTCCAAAAGGATCAAGCGCCGATGGGCTATTGTGTGTCTCGACTTTATGGGTGATCAGATATTTTTTATCAAAAGTAATTGCACCGGAATTATCATTAAAAACAGAAACACAAAATTTTTTATTTATTTCTTTGGTAGCTCTTTTTATATAATGCTTAAACAATCCGTCTTTTACTTCATCAATAGGATTGGCAAAAATAGTATGTTTACAATGTTCTGACCAAGTTTGGGCCAAAGACTCTACTTCGATATCATTTGGGTCCCTCTTTTTACTCTTAAAATAATTCCTGATGGTTTTTAAATAATCTATATCAAGTGCTAAAGGACCTCTCTTTGATCCGTCAGGATTGGTTATCCCTGATTTGCCGATTTTTGTTAACTCATCGTCAGTGACTTTCAAATCAACCTTTGACACAGTTGGTTCTTTGATCAGCTTAATTCTTGGGACAGCGAAACCCATTCCATGATCCCTAACGTATTGTTTATAGTTTTTTAGATATGTATGCTGGATCAACGGGTTGTATAGACTGTCGGCAATTTTTTGAATCTCATCTTTATTTAATTTTCCTGATATTAAAGTTACCTGTGAACTATAAACACCTTCATTTCCTAAAAATTTAATATTAAATTGGTCTTCAATAATTTGTTTGACAGTGTGGGAAACGTTATCCGTCACTCCTGGTAAAAATCCGATCTCAATTGCCCAATCAAATTTATTATTTATAAATAATTTACTATCTTTTTTGTTTACGTAATATTTCTGTGTAACAGGATTTGAAACTAAGGAGCCAATCTTTTCAAGTTCCGTTTGTGTCAGGTTTTTTTCGATTGTATAAACATCAATCAACGTAATAAATTTTATTTTCTTATTTCTTTTTCGTAGTTCTGCCCTTGAGTCAAAGACGGTTGTAAAAATTTCAACTCTATTAATCATACTTATCTCCAAATATTAATCCGTTCTTTCCGATGTCTTTTCGATATTGCATTCCTTTAAAATAAACAGATTTTTTCCCAATGTATTGATAGGCTTTTTTAATGGCTTCATCTAAGATCAGAGCAGTTGCTGTGACTAATAAAACCCTACCTCCATTGGTGACAATTTTATTATCTAATTGTTTTGTCCCTGCCTGAAATATTTGCACGTCTTTATCTTTTATTTTATCTATGCCGTGAATTTGGTCACCTTTTGTATATTTCTCCGGATAACCGGCCGAAGCAAGAACGACACCAACGGTAAAACCTTTTTTGAAAACTAATTTTTTATTTTTTAATTTATTTTTTTGCTGGGCAAGGATTATTTCAATCAAATCCGAATCAAGTTGCATCATTAATGATTGGGTTTCCGGATCACCAAAACGGCAGTTATATTCCAAAACTTTTGGTCCCTCCCGGGTTAAAATCAAGCCAGGATAAAGAATACCCTGATAAAGACAACCTTCTTTTGCCATAGCTTTAATAGTTGGAGCAACGATCTCTTTTTCAATTTGTTTCAACAGTTTAACATCAACGAATGGAACAGGTGTATAAGCTCCCATCCCACCGGTGTTTGGACCTTGATTATTAGTGATTAGTCGTTTATGGTCTTGAGAAGGTAGAAAAGAGATAAAGTCTTTTCCATCAGTTATAACCATAAATGAAATTTCTTGACCATAAAGACATTCTTCAATGACGATTTTTTTACAATTTAGTTGTTTCAAAAAATCCTCAGCTTCTTTTCTATTTTTACAGACACAGACTCCCTTTCCAAAATAAAGTCCATCTGCTTTTACAACAACTGGATATTTAGCCTTTAATAAATATTTATTTGCTTCAATAAAGTCATTGAAAATGAAATATTCCGCGGTTGGAATTTTGTATTTTTTCATTAAATTTTTGGCAAAAATTTTAGAACCCTCTATCTGACTGGCTTTTTTGGATGGACCGAAAATTTTTAATTTATTTTTTTTAAAAACATCAACTATACCCAAAACTAAAGGAGTTTCCGGACCGACGATCGTTAGATCAATTTTTTTATTCTTAGCAAATTTTAATAATTTTTGAATATCAGTAACTTCAATTGGGATATTTTCTCCAATTTCTTTAGTCCCTGGATTACCTGGAGCAAAGTAAATTTGCTCGACTAAAGGAGATTGTTTAATTTTCCAACCCAAAGTATGTTCTCGTCCTCCGGAACCAATGATTAAAATATTCATAAAATCATTTTTTGTAGGGAACAAAAATTTTTGTTCCCTACTTGTTACATAAATGTTTTAATGACTCAACATAAATTTTATTTTCTTTTTTCTTTAATCTTTTATAAAGGCTCTCCAATGTATCGTTTGGTAAAATTTTTTCAAAACAACGGTTAAGAATTTTTCCAAAATCAAATTCATTAGATAGAAAATGAACGGTTGATCCTGCATAGGTTGCCTTTTTATCTAAAAAATTCTTGATGGCGATATCAGTTAATTTTCCACGATTCCAAAGTCCGTTTGTTTTGTCAGGATTGAGAGCAACACCTTCCATTTTGTCAGGAATAAGTCCGGGATGAAGATTTAGGATCTTATTTTTGAACGCACTAATCAAAGATTGGGGGATGATTAATTTCCAACCGGCTAAAACTATCAAATCAATTTGGTTGTCTTCGAAAATTTTTTTTAAATCATTTTTTTTATCAACAACCATTGTTAAAATTTTATTTTCTTGTGCCTTTTTCAGACCAAGGGCATCTTTGGAACTGCTAACAACTAATTCTATTTTAGCTTTTAATTTTTTGGTCTTAACGGCATCAATGATCGCTTGAAGATTGGTTCCGGTACCAGCATCAGAAATTAAGATGGCTAATTTTTTCATATAATTGTTTCAAAAACATCTTTTCTGAATCCCCCTTGAACTGGCATTGGGTATTTTCCGTCAAAGCAAGAAGTACATAGCTGATTAGGATTGACTCTTGAGGCTTTTTTTAATCCTTCGAGACTTAGATATGCTAAAGAATCAGCTCCAATAAATTTCTCGATTTGTTTTACATTCATGTGAGAAGCAATCAATTTATTTTTGTCCGGAGTATCGATGCCAAAATAACAGGGATCGGTCACCGGAGGAGAGCAAACACGAATGTGAACTTTTTTTGCTCCGCAATTTCTTAACATCTTGACGATCTTTTTCATTGTGGTTCCACGAACGATGGAATCATCAACGATGATTATTCTTTTTCCATTGACAATTTCTTTCAAAGGATTAAATTTAATTCTTACACCCATATCCCTAATATGTTGCTCCGGTTGAATAAAAGTCCTTCCAATATATCTATTTTTAATAAGGACTTCACCGTATGGAATTCCGGAAGCTTTTGAATATCCGATCGCCGCTGATGTTCCCGAATCAGGGACAGCGACGACCATATCAGCCCCAACAGGTGATTCATGAGCTAATATTTCACCGGACCTTTGTCTAACCAGATGAACTAATTGTTTATTGAAAACACTGTCAGGACGGGCTAAATAAACATATTCAAAAAGACAAAAGCTTTTTTTTGTTGATTTTACCTTTCCAACGGTTTGAATTCCTCTTTCATCTATGACAACTATTTCTCCGGGGGCAACTTCCCTAATAAATTTTGCCCCGACTGTGTCGAGGGCACAAGTTTCTGAACAGGCAATATAAGATTTATTTAATTTTCCAAGGACTAACGGACGAAAACCATAAGTATCCCGGAAAGCAATTAATTTATTTTTTGTCAAAACAATCATACTAAAAGCTCCTTGAAATTTATTAAAAGAAGTGAGTATCTTTTCCTCCCAATTTTTTCCGGTTGAATTTTTGATTACCCAACCCATAATTTCGGTATCGCTGGTTGAAGATAATTTCACGTTGGGAGGAAGCTCGTGAGCTAAGTCCATAGCATTAATAATATTACCGTTATGAGCTAAGGCAAAATTATCATCTTTTAAATCTAAGACCACAGGTTGGACATTGCAAAGTTTATTACCTCCTGTTGTTGAATATCTCGTATGACCAATAGAAGCGAAACCTTTGAGAGAATTTATCTTTTCCTCATTGAAAACTGAAGATACTAATCCTAATCCTTTAACACTTTTAAAGCATTTTCCATCGGTGACAGTGATCCCGGCTCCTTCTTGACCTCGATGTTGAAGGCTATATAAACCAAAAAAACTAATCCTTGCTACATCTTGTCCTTTTCCGTAAATTCCGAAGATGCCACATTTGTCCTTGAGAGACTCTTTATATTTGAGTTTTTGAATGTTGACCATATTCATTTTAAAGTTAACCAATCCGCCTACGTTCAGGTTCGTCTCGTGGTCTACGTCCACGCAGCTGAAACTTCGCTTTTGGCGGATTTAGAGTCTGTAATCCCGACCGAGTCGGGAACAGACTCTATAAAAAATCCCGCTCTGGGCGGGCGCTTTTTTTAGCTGAGAAAAGTTTATTCCTCATTAGAAGAAAATTGTACAAAATCAACAACGGTTATGCAAGGTGAAATTAATAATACATCTCCTGCCAGTGGGCGTCGACTTCGACAGTAAGGTCAAGAAAGACTTTTTTATTAATAGCGAGGGCAATTTCTTTGCGGGCGTAGCTTCCTATTTCTTTAATTTTTCGTCCGGAAGCGCCAATCAACATTGCTTTATATCGATCATGAGTAGTCAGAATGCGAGCCTTGATATAGGTTGTTTTATTTTTTCTCTCCATTACTTGGTCAACTATAACTGTCGTAGTATAGGGAATTTCTTGGCCCATCATTAAAAATATTTTTTCTCTAATTAATTCTCCCAGAAAAATCTTACTATCAAGGTTCAGAAGGGGATAAACCAAATCGGGAGGAATTTTTTCCTTGTCCGCCGCAGCTTCAGCGGAGGTGGATGGAAGATATTCAAAAATTTTATCAAGTAGTGGACCAACATGCATATTATTAATAGCTGATATTTGAAAAACATCTTTAAACTCTTCCTCTAAAAATTTATATTGAGGTAAAAAAGATTTTCCAGGATCATCAATTTTATTAATGACCAATATTTTTGGTCGGTTAATTTTTCTGACTAATCCTAAGACTTTACTTTCTTCAAAATCCCTTTTTCTTGTAGCATCAACCATATAGATAATCAAATCAACACTTTCATTCAAAACTTGCAAGGTTTTTTCATTAATTCTTTTAGAAAGATAGTCTTTAGCTTTTCCCACAATTCCAGGAGTATCAACGAAAATAATTTTACCACGCTCTTCTTCATAAAGAGCCCGGATGGAAAATCTGGTTGTTTGCGGTTTTGGCGAAGTGATGGCAACTTTTTGTCCAATGATATTATTTACGAAAGTTGATTTCCCAACATTAGCCCGTCCGACCAATAATACTTTACCTATTTTTATCATAACTCTATTGTACCTCATTATCCCAACTTATCCCGCCCATTATTGAATTATTTTCAATTGACCACTTAAAAAGACTAAAACTTGAGTGACCTTTAATTTTTAAAAATTTTACAATAGGAAGATCTATTATCCCGGCTTTTTCCCATATTTGAGCAACTAAACTACCACAATAAATTGCTTTGACAGTTTTTTTTAGCTTTTTAGTTAAAAAAGCTAATTTAGTTTTTGATTTTATCGGATCAAAATTAATTGCATAAAATTTTTTAATAAGAGGAATCATTGAGAAAGAATAAACGACCGGTTGATTATTAATAATTCCTGAATCACTAATTTCTTTGGCAATTATACCGGCTTTTTTTATTATCTCTACATCATTCACCGGAGGAGGTCCGAAAAATATTTTTTTATAATCACCTCTTTTATAAAGTTCGACGTATTCAATTGCAGTAATAATTCTGAGTCCTGATTTATCAGATTGATTATCAGTCAGTGGCCCAATCCCAAGGCCAATCGGTGGGGGAGCGGCATTAAGCAAAAGAGCATCCAATAAATTTAGATTAGCTTCGTCTTGGTGAGGAATTCGGCACTGGTAACCAAATCCTGACCTGTAAATCTTCTTTAGCTCTTCATTAAGCTCTAATCAATCATTTAGACCTCGGTGTCCAACTGTTTTATACTTATTTCATGGCTTATTATTGCCCAACATGTAAGGAAATTGCTGTTAAAAAAGCTGGTAAGATAA
>Ga0066636_10000221_pt1 | contig 29239 bp, 30 predicted proteins | sample CryGeyCG2014_080_2_FD_62736 | JGI IMG/M metagenome (GOLD analysis project Ga0066636, IMG submission 62736) | Groundwater microbial communities from aquifer - Crystal Geyser CG07_land_8/20/14_0.80 | ecosystem: Environmental > Aquatic > Deep subsurface > Groundwater | place: USA: Utah: Grand...
AAGTTTCAATCCTTGTTTTAATGGACTCGGGTTTCAGACTGCACTTTCTTTAAAACCATTTGAAATAACATCACTTATCATTTTTTGAGGAAAGCCAATTTTCCTTAACCTGACACTATTTTCCATATATTTTCTACCAATTTTTACATTTTTTACATACTTTTTCATCTATTTTACCGACGGAAAATTGAATTTAGCACCTCAAACACAAATATTTTTGTAGCAACAATCAATACATCTGACTCTGTATCCAGTCTTTTTAGGATAATACCCATCGCCAATTATTTTTAAAATTTCATTTATAGTCTGATATGCCTCATCAAAATTCTTTTGCTCAAATTGCACTTCCTTCACCAGATAATTACTCCTAATGTAACATAGATATCCTTTTTTAACTTCCCTTTGATAATTTTCTCTTATCAAAATTCCATAAAGCACTGACTGAATTCTGTGCGTGCGGTACAAATATTCCTTATATTCTGCAAATTTGTAATCCAGGGGTGCCATTGTCCCATCAACCAGATAAAGTACTTCATCTATTATCCCTCTGATGTGATGATTGTCAGAATTTAAATATACAAGAGATTCTTTGTTCGTGCAATCAATTTTCTTTCGTAAGTAACCCTTATTTATAACCGCCCGTCTCTCATGTAATTCGCGACCTTTCAGGACTTTATATCTCTTTTCTTCGTGTTGCGGTATATCCAGGCAATTCATAAAATAGGTAAACCTCGGGCAAAACAAATATTCAATAACTTCAGATGGCGTAATTGAAATGGCATTTTCAAACATATTTAAAAAAATTTGGCAAGCACTTCGTCTGAAACAAGATCCTTGTCAAACGCCTGCCCAAGTAATTTTACTTTTTTAAAATCTTCTTCGCACATCGGAAATACATAAACTGAATCTACTTCCTCATCAATTATGTCACCACACCTGACTGCTAACTCATCAATCTGATTAGAATTTAATGTTCCCAAAAACACACTCAACTGCACCCTATATAAACCATATCCCTTGCAAACCTTAGCAACTTTTGTTCTCTTCTTTGTATCGCTGATATCATAAATGACCCACACAAGCATACCTTTCCTTTTTCTAATCTGTGCAATCAAATTCCCTTAATCGGTGTAATCACTTTATTAACTCGTTTGCAATCCTGTGGCATTCAAACTGAATCGTATCCCGATTTTTGATATTCCTACCTTTATACCTCTGCGTTTTATCGAATGTCTCGTTTAATGCCGATATCAACACTACCTTACCTTCTTTATTCAAAGTAAACCCGCCTTTAATCTCATCGCGATGTTCTTTTTTAACTTTCCTCTGGCTTAATAAATATACAACTGTCTGGTCTGCATAAGTCCTGAACATATCAATAATGTCAAAAACCAATGACTTTTTATTGTAGTTATCAGTGTGAATAAACCCAACATAAGGGTCGAGCCCTGCCAGAATGCATGCTTTTTCAACCATTGAATACAATACTCCATAGGCATAATTCAAAAAGCAATTAAACTCATCTTTTGCAGGATTGCGACTCCTACCTTCAAATTCAAATCTTTCCGGGGTAATGAAACTCAACGCTTCGAAATAGACTCTTCCACCGGAACCCTCCAGCCCCATAATTGTTCCTCTTTTTTCTTCCAATGTCCCGCCGAGTTGACCGAGTTTAGTTTTTATGGAGTCCAGACTTGACGCATATTCAAGAATTTTGGATTCTTTCTCCGGACGACTATTGGCAAGCCGTTTCAAAAGTTCAATCTGATTATCAAATTTCTGAACAATCCAAGATTTCGCAAGTTCCAGCCCTGCTTCAGTTTCTGCAATTTCAAGTTGCCGACGCCTGATAAGCGTGGTAGAACCCAATTTTGAATGCCATACTCTCCCGTAGGGATTTCCAAATTCATCCAGAAAAACAACATCAATATTATTCTCCATTGCAAATTTGATAGCGTCAGTAGAAAGATAAGCACCAGTCGTAATAACGATGCTCTCCACTTTTTTCGCCGACACCTCAAATTCTTTATCGTCATTCTTCACGAGGAAACATTCGTCTTTCTTACGCAAATACGAACCATAAGTATTAATTACCAATTGCATTTATACCTCACTATCCAATCGTGTAGTTAATCGTGTAGTTAATCGTGTAATTAATCGTGTAGTTTAGACATAAAAAACACTCCTGCCCCTACCCCGCCTTTCAATTTCTCTTTCTTTCAGCATTTTCTCAATGTCATCGTTCGCCTGTTTTTCTGAAATTTTATTAATAGAAACATATTCTCTTCTGGTAAATCTTCCATATTTTTGTAAAAATTGCAATATCTTATTTCGCCTCCCCTCAAATCCCTCCAGTTTCTCATCCTCTCTGAAGATAACTTCTTTTTCTGGCGATTCAAAAATAATTTTTGTTTCCAATGGATGAAATTTATAGTAAGGTTTCTTGTTACCCTGCTCCTTGCACAGTTCCTGCATCATATATATCCCGGAACCATATTTTTCAATAAAACCGATGTCATACATAAAATTGCAAAGAATATCGTTAACCGGCCGATGAATGGGTTTTTGTGGAGTAACACCTTCAGGAAAATTGCCAGGGTTTATAACCTCAACTCTGTCATCAAAAATAAAAACTCTCACGTCTGCTGGTTCATAGTAATTGCGATGAATCAGAGCATTTATTATTGCCTCTCTTAATGCCTCAATCGGATATTCAAACTTGTCTTCTCGCATGAAACTTTTATTTGTCCTTATACCAAATAATCGAATGTTCCTTCTGATAAATTCTTCTGCCTGCTCAACCATCTCCCACAGGGTGCCAACACAGTCAAATCGGTCTATCGTTGGGTGTATAACCCTTGTCCCCTTAAATCTCACGACCCTCAATTGTGACCGAGCAAAAAACCTCTGTGGATTTTTACCAAAGAAAAGGATGCCGGCATTTGTCGGTTTTATTATGTCATTTGTTTCCTTTGCCGCTCCAATATTTAATAAAACTTGTTCGATAGATAGAACTTGTGGTTTTTTGACTTTTCTGATTTCTTTTCTTTTGTTCAAATACCAATTAACTTTCCTTCTATCTATACTTTCTAAATCTGCATCCTCACAAACTCCAATGTCAAATCGTAATTTCTCTCTGTGTTTTTCCAGAATGGTTTTTTCATATTCTTCCTTTGAAATTTTCACTGTAGATTTTCCTATTCTCCTAAACGGCCTACCAAACGCCATGACCAAATGGTCAAGAGATTCTTTTATATCGATTTGAATAATTACTTTTTCATCAATTCTTTTTAACAAAATCCCGGGATGAATGCGAGGGTCGGTATTATTAAGAATCTTGCCCGTCAATCTTTCGGTAACATCTTTGCTTCCATCAACTCCCAATACTCTTCCAGAATCTGAAACTCCAACAATTATTTTTCCACCTCTCGTATTGGAAAAAGCCGAAACTGTCTCAACTATCTCATTTGTCTGAGATAAAGATGGCTTGAATTCAACCGTCTCTGATTCTCCAGCACTGATTAACTCCAGCAATTCCTCGTCATTCATCTCCATCTTTTTCTGCATCAATTATTTTTAATCTTCTTCACCGTTCCAAATCCTCGCGATACCGACTTGCCAATACCGAGGTAGTCAGGAATCTCGAAATTCACCGAGAAGATGCTGAGTAAACCAAGCATGGAAGTGCCTTTAAAAAATTACGCTGGATAACTGCTCGTCTTTTGTGAGTATTATTCCAATATTAGAATTATATTCAACATCGCAGAATGTAATACCCTTAATTTCTTCTTTATGTTTACGCGCATACCACAGAGGAATTTTTACTTCATACCACTGTCTTTCTGATGGTTTTAGGTTTAAAACCTCATCTTTAAAACATTTGGGTATAACCGAAACTGTTTCATATTTGGTTTGACGGGTAATTTCCTGTTTATCTTCTTTTATTCGGCTGTCAAATATCATATTTCTATTTATCTGAGATAGACTATATTGTAGAATAGCATCCTTGAACGATTCAGAATCCTCTATTTTACAATCTTTATAAACCATTTCTACAATTTTGATAATATCATTTTCGATCATCTCATGAGGTGCGTTTTTAAATGCCTCAAAGGAACGGGCAATCAATGTTTGGTCATTTATAGGATTGTAAATTTTTTCTCCTCTTTCCGACGCTTTAAAAATATAGACCCTGCTATCTCGTTTTGGGTCTCTATATCTGTTAACTCTTCCGGCCCGTTGTGCAATGGCGTCGGGTGGGGCGCATTCAGTAAAGAGCCAGTCATAGTCAATGTCAAAAGATACCTCCACCACCTGAGTAGCTATTACAAATCTGGCTTCATTGATTTTCTCTTCTATTGCTTTGCGGTCTTTTAATATGAATTGCGAATGGTAGCATACGGGATTATATACAGACAGTTTTTGAGTTAGGTATTGACAGAGCCTAACAGTGTTTACTACAACCAATACCCTCTTTCCATTTAAAATCGCTTTTTTAATATCTTCGAGTGAATTATCTATCAGATCATCCACAACAAAATATCTGCTTCTCTTGGCACTTAAAAGAGTTTCCTCTTTAACGATTACATCACATTTAATCTCTTTGGATAATAGCTGCTGTAGAGACTGAGGTAACGTAGCGCTCATCAACATAAATCGTGTACCCAGTGATGAAAAGTGCCTGATTGCCGAAATGATAAGTCCCAATGTCCAACCATCGTAGGCGTGTATTTCATCTATGATGATGACAGCATTGGATGCATTTATCTCTTTTAAAGTCCACCTTCCAGTATTAAAACCAACTGTAAGTAATTGGTCTACCGTGCCTACGGTTACCGGTTTTATAAATGATTGATTAAAAAGAACACTCCACCTGTTTTCCCACCTGTCTTCTTCATTTTCAAACGAAGAATCGCTTTGTAAGAATAAGTTTGCCGTTGAGTGGGTTAAACCAACATTTTCTTTACCAAAGAAATCGGTTAACCTGTCCCAGATATCGTTTGCCGTTACCATAGTAGGCAGAAAATAGATAATTTTAGCGCCATTCATTTCTTTAGCATTTTTTAATGCCCAGAAGATGGATGCCTCGGTTTTACCACTGCCTGTTGGCGCTATTGCAATTAAGTGTCCAGAATGCTTACTGCAGGTTTCTTGAAAAGGTCTCAATCCGTCGAATTCTATACCTTTCTTGTTGCATCGCTCCTTAACATCATTAACAACCACAGGAATATCTTTATTGATACTATAGACCACATGTTCTTTGCCAGAACCATACCAATCAGCATAATGAAGAATTCCTTTTAGAAGAAAATAGATATCTCTGCATTTTTCGGAGCCATCCCTTTCAATCCCTTTATTTAAAAAATTTAAAAATAGGCCTGCTAATGATTTGAAGGGGTCTTCACATTTATTGCTTTGTTGTATTGAAGGCAGAAAACAACTCTCTCGCCTGAATAGTTTTTCAGCAATACAAACAGCCTCCTTGATTCCTTCGGAAATTATTTGTGGTGGAGATAAACTGCTTTCTCTAACAAATGAGTTTAAATCGGACTCAAGTGTTTTATGATGCCCCGCAACAGCAATTGCTTCTAATGGAATGGCTGATAAATAATCCTCTTTGTTTATTAACTGCCAGTATTTCGCAGTATATACAAATGAAACCAGTTCGTGACGGTAGTTTTTATTCTTATCAAAAGAGCTGTTTTGAATTATGGCACTCATCATTTCTTGAAAGGGAACAATCATCTTTCCAATGTCATGAAATGCAATTGTTAGGAGAGAGCCTTTCAGAAATCGTTCTACCGAAAAATTATATTTATCGGCAGCCCTTTTTATCAAAAACTTTTTAGCGTTTATGGTCTCCTTCCATGCAGTATAGACTGCTTCAAGATGTTCTTCATAAATTTGGTTTGGTTTTGCATAAAAAATCATAATAGATGGAACCTCTTATCTTCTACTTTATACACAGAAATTGGATTTTTCAGTTTTATAGGAGAACCAATAAATGTAAATTGCTTTCTTTCCTTCACTCTTCTTTCTTCTCCATTAAAACTAAAAGCTGCTGGCAGGAGAAAAACCTGTGGAGCCCTAACCCTGTAAGTTATCGGCGTATTCTTTAAGTCAATGTCTGGCTCGTAGTTTAATGTTTGTTCCCCCACCAATAATGTATTCTCAAAAATTGAGCATTGCTCATCCTCAGATTCAACAACAGGGCCTATATATTTGATTTTAAACAAATCGTCACTGTTACCGAGTGTTAAGGCATATCTGGGATTATGGAAACTATTTCTTATTTCAGATAAAACCGCCTGGTCTTCTGAGGCTATTGCAATAGTCAATGAAAAATCAGTCAAATACTCCCGTATTAATACATCTTTTAAAAACTCTCCTGATTTTACTTTGTTGTATTTCCAGAGGTCCTTCATTTCTCCTTTGTTAGAGCCAATAACACCGAAAAGAATATTTTTTTGTTCCCTGAATTCCATTGCTTTTTCAAAACTCAATCCCATCGCTGCCCCCATCAAACCTGCCAGGGTTGTAGCAGGAGGCAAAGGTAGAGTTTGTTGAAATGTATGGTTTTCAGGAATTCTAAAAGAAGCGGTCACTGAAAAGCCTTTAATAATAAAAGCTAACACGATACACTCCTTTTTATTTGTAGCATTCATCAATCCATTTAGACATTGTCTCAAAGACTTCACCAATGGAAACCGTTCCATCAGGAAGACTTGAAAACAAACCTTTCCTTGCACCAAACACTGAATCCTTAATTTCATCTTTATAGTCTTTTGTAGTCTCATTAAGCAGTTCAACATTGACTCCACCATTTGCAGGAACAACTGATTCGAGAAATATAGGATTCTTTGTAAGGAGCATTGCAGCTGCAATAAATTTTGGGGAGATGTCTGCAAGGAATCTCGTCTGTCTTCCAGATGTCCATAGATTTTTGAAAGATGTTAAAAAGTCTTTTACTCTTGCTGCCTTTTCAGTATTTGACAAATCTTTCTCAAATCCCTCTCCACATCCTACCCTGTCTAACTCAATAAGGATAGTTCCCCTGTACAGCCCTGAATGTATTTCCGTCTCAAATATATTTGGGTCTCCACCTGCTGCAACCCCCATAAAGTTTGTTGCAAAGTCCAAATCCCCCTCATATTTATGTAAAGACACGAGAGGAGAAACTCTAATAGGTGATGTGCGTTTTGTAGATTTACCTTTTTTGCCTTCTTTGCCTTCCTCTGTTCCCATATAACCAAATAAGTCATCATCTATATATGTTTTTGGATCCTGTTCCGTGGTAGCGGCACTTTTTTTAATCGTTGCCGCTACTCCTTCAGAAAGTTTTTTTCCCATAACGGCTAACTGGTCTCTCAATGCCCTTCTTATTGCTTGCGCAGATACATAAGGGAATTGCTCTGTCCCTCGTGTAATCTTTTTAATGTTTGAGATGTTGTCTGCTTCTTTATCAGAACCATTCAGGCTTGCAAATGAAACAGGTGTTAAATAGGTTATTGTTAATGCTTTTGCGTTTTTCATATTAGTTTCCCTCCTTTTCCTTTAAAGCATAATATCTGACGTTTGAATATGCTTGCATTGCACTAATGGTACAATACCCTTTGAATTCTCTAAAATTATCATCCCGCAGTTTTCCATCTAATAGTCCATCAGGAATCCCTAGGGAGAAATCATATCTAACTTCTAACCTTTCAATTTCTGATAAAAAATCTGTTAGCTTTCTTACTTTTTTCAATTTGATCAAATCTCCCTTTAACCTCTTAAGGTCCCTTTCAATTTCGTTTTTTGACCGTGTCTCATTGTCTCTCTTGGAAACACATAAACCAATGGTCTTACCAAGAGTAACTGCAACACTTCTTTCTTCATCTGTCATTTTGCCCTCCTTTATAATGGATTCATATTTCAGAAAAAAATCTATTAAAGATGATGGATTCTGTGGTTTTGAATTTTTCTGGTCTTGTGGAAATACTATATCCCATGCTCTTTCTTCCACAATATCCAATACTGTCTTCTTTTTTAATATTCGTTCACAAAATCTATTTCTCAGTATCGTTTTGTTTTCCTGATTTTTCTGTGAAAAATCTATAAGTAGTCTCATTACTTCTTTAATGTTTATTTTGGACTTTTCCATGCTCTCCATTAATCTGAAGAAATAAACAGAATCCCTAAATGGCCAAACCATCTTACCCATAGATGTTTTACCCTTCGATTCAGCATGAAGGACTACAAATTCCAGCGGAGCTTTTGAGATTGCAAGGTTACACATTTCTTCCCAGTTTAATACTCCTACATCTTCATCTGCCTTTTGATGCAGCAAAACTCTCCTATAAAGTGTGTGGAGAAATGCAAATGTTACCTCAAATGTTTTTTGAAAATACCCATCTGCATACTTTTCAAATCCCAATGGGTGCTGAAAATTTTTGAAAAGGTTGGGGTCTTCATATTTACCATCCTGAAGCGTATTATAAACATCCAGCATTTTTTCAAAAGAAACTGAGTAAGGAAAGAAGGCAAAGATGTTGTCTCCTTGCATAATATAAAACCCATTGACTGGCACAAATTTCCCGATGAAAGCACATTTCCAGCAGACTCTTTCAGGCTTGCCGCACATAGTGTTGAAATTTAAAAGTCCACTTGAGCCAGTGATAAAAGGAAATGTTGTCTGGCTTATCTCTTCAAAATGAGAACTGTTTTCTCCACACAAATAGCAATTCCCTTTCACGTTGTCAGAAACTTTTGCAACTATATTTACATTTGGTCTAATTTCATTAGCACCATCTACAAGCAACCCAGATGTCGTTACATCTAATCCATTTCTATCCAAAAATTCATCCATCATCTTTTGAAGATGGGCATGTGATGGTGGTAAAATACCACGATTCCTCTTTATAAATTTACCATTGATTTGTATTTCACGTTTTTCTCCCCTCTGCCATTTTACAGAAGAACCTATGGGACGAGGAGCTTTATTGTATATAAGTTCAGCGATGCCAACCGATTTCTTTTTAGGAAAAGCAACAAATTTATCTTCTTTGCTGTCATAATAAAAATTATATGAAGAAGTATCATCTATTTGTTTTTTTTTTGAGGTATTATAGTATCTGCCTATCAATAAATCATAAGCTTTTTCAATCGCTTTCTGTATCTCGCTTTCAATTCCTATTAGAGTCAGCCCTTTGTCGTTAAGATTTTTTTTAATACTGCTATCAACTTCCTTGAGCATTACAGCAAGCCCCAATAGTCCTGAATCCAGCCAGAAATGGTTTAATTTTTGAAATGTTATTTCAGTGGGTTTCATTGTATTTTATCTCCTTTGAACACTTAACCGTTCCATATCCCAGTGAAACTTTACCACCAATTCCCCAGAATTCTGGGATTACAAAGTTTGTTTCAAACTCACCTTTAAAAACAATCAATTTAACACCTTCTTTTACTTCAACTCCAATGTCTTCTTTAAGTTTTGATTTTACTTGCAATAACCCATTTACAGTATAATTGACAGATTTGCTCATTGATAAAATATTGCCTATGAGGATTTTATTGAGCATATCACGAGCATCTTTCCCTTTTTCTTTTAAGTTTAAATAAAGTTGATAGTTTCTCTCGTTTAACCCAATCCAAGGAGTTATAAAAGTGTAATTAATCATCTCTCCTGTTAAACCGAAAGGAACAAAAATATTACTAGTGCTCTGTTTTACGATAGAATGTTTCTTGTAATATATTTCAATGTATTCAAGTCCTGGCACAGCCTTAAGAAGATATGCTCCTTCTTTTAAACCAACAACAAGAATAGACCCTCCAAATACCTTATATTGAATAAGCGGATGTCTATAAATTAACTTATCCCCTAAATGCCCATGAAATTCTGGTCTGTTTCTATACAAATTTCCAAAAAATCCCCTTACCGCCCGACCATCACAAACAGTATCCGCGTCAGTTGACGGTGCCAACGGCTCCCTGCATGTCATCCATATTTCTGTCTTTTCGATTTTTATAACAAAGCTATTAGCGTTCATGTAACATCCCTAAGCCATTATGCCGGATAAACATTCCCTACCACAAGGAGATGCCACAGATTCCCTTTTCTCACCACAACTAAAGTTTGCGGTGTCGGCTTATTTTGTCCAAATAAGATTTTTGAAAAGGCCTTTCGTCATATCATATTGTGAAAAATCTGTTTTTGTAAAAATTCGCAATGTTGAATTACGAATTCATTTTAAAAGTAAGGCGGGTTGTGATGAGATTGCTTTCCCCCCTTCGCTGACGCTACGGCGAGGTCGCAATGACAGGCAGAGTAAACTCTGCCACTACACTACTGTGTCAGAACGTCTTTGAGCAATTTGCTCTGGCGCTCAAATGCCTGATGGGGATTGAAGAATAATTATAAAAATCTAATATAATTTTACAAAGTAAATTTGTCGCCAAGAAAAACTTTGCGCACCTGCTCGTTGTCAGCAAGTTCAGAGGCGACGCCGGAAAACAGGACTTTCCCTTCATAAATGATATATGAACGGTCAGTTATACGCAATGTCTCTCTCACATTGTGGTCAGTGACAAGAACTCCGATTCCCTTTTTCTTCAAATCCTGTATAATATCCTGAACATCTGCAACAGAAATCGGATCTATACCAGCAAAGGGTTCATCAAGAAGCATAAATATTGGGGATGTAACCAGCGCCCTTGCAATTTCAACCCTGCGCCTCTCCCCACCTGAGAGAGTGTATGCTATTTGTTTGGCAAGATGAGATATATGTAATTCATCAAGCAAAAAGGAAAGTCTTTCCTTTCGTTCTTTGTCACTCAATTTTAGAGTCTCCAAGATTGCGAGTAAGTTTTCTTTCACGGTTAGCCCGCGGAACACAGATGGCTCCTGGGGTAGATATCCAATGCCACTCCTGGCGCGCCTGTACATCGGAAAATATGTTATCTCTTTCCCGTCAAGGTAAATATTGCCTCCATCAGGTGAAAGTAAACCAACAATCATATTAAAAGTTGTGGTCTTGCCCGCACCATTTGGTCCCAGCAAACCAATAACTTCTCCCTGCTGGATGGAAAGATTCACCTCATTAACCACGCTCTTTTTATCATAGACCTTAACCAGGTTCTTAATTTCTAAAGTAACCATTTCACTCCCCAAAAAAGTAGAAGCGTCCCCTTTTCCCTTTTTCTCAATCTTGAATAATGACACCTTTAACTTTTGTTTCAATGACAATACGATCTTCTTTAAGGTATACGGTTATTTTCTCCCCGCTGAATTTATTGCTTCTTGAAAATGCCTGTGGTTTACCTGTCAAAATCACCTTTTGTTCCTCATTATAAAAATTTGCCTCTTCGCTCATAGCTGTGAGGTCTCCTTGCACCAATTTTACCAAACCTGTGGCAATAATCTGCTGGATTTTCTTTCCATTTGCATCGAGAATAACTCTCAATTTAGAAGCAGTGAGCAAGAGCCTTCCCTGCCTGGCTTTAACATTACCTACAAACTCACCTTCTTTTTTTTTATCAAGGTATTCTACTTTATCAGAAGTAATCAGAATTGGTTCCTCGGTTTTAGTCTCCTGCGCCCGCACCACTGTGTAAAGTGTAAGGTGCAAAGTGTAAAGTAAAAAAAATGACAAAATCCATTTTATTTTATCATCTCTCATTTATAATTTCTCCTTCATAAACTACCCTTGCCTCTCCTTCAAGAAATACATCCTTAATTTCAAAAGAATCAGAGCGAGCTCTGCCACTGCAAGCCCCGATGTCACATCGGGGCGCTACACTAAAATATACCTTTAACATCCCGCCTTTCGTTGTGACTCCAACCGGTGGTTTTGTGAGACCGAGCAGAGAAGAAACTGTCGCCGCGGCAACTGCCCCTGTCCCACACGCAAATGTCTCACCTTCAACGCCACGCTCATAGGTGCGCATCTTTATTTTATGGCGATTAGTAACCTGAATAAAATCAACATTTGTACCCCTTGGAAATATCCTGTGATACCTGATGGATGGTGCAATTCTCATGATGTCAATTTTCCCGATATCCTTGTGAATCAGAACTGTATGGGGGACGCCGGTATCAATGTGATGAACTGTCAAATATTTTCCTTTCATTGCAATTTTCTTATGCAACTCAAAATTTACAGGTTCTCGCATATCTATTCTGGCTCCATTCTTGATTACTCTGGCAGATATTGTTCCAGCAAGAGTCTGAAATTGCATTTCTGGAGTTTTTACAATATGCTTAAGATATGCAAATACTGCTGTACATCTTGCACCATTTCCACACATCTCTGCTTCGCTGCCGTCGGGATTGAAAATACGCATACGAAAATCAACGTCGTGCGTCGATTCTATAAAAATGACACCGTCTGCACCGATGGAAAAATGTCTGGGACAGTATTTTCTGGCGAATTCAGCACGAAGATTGACAACATTCTTACGGTTGTCAATTACTATGAAGTCATTGCCTGTTGCAACCATTTTTGTAAACTTTGTCATAAAAACCTCTAAATTCTTACCGCGGAGGCACCGAGATTACAATTCTCCATGACTCAGTGTCTCTGTGGTTTTATTCGCCTTTTATTAAATCCGCATATTTCTCCCGTTGTCTGATAATGGAAAACTGCTTTCCTTTAACAAGAATTTGTGGTATGCGACAGTGGGAATTATAATTTGAAGACATCTCAAAACCGTATGCTCCGGTATCTCTAACTGCAAGAAGGTCCCCTTCTTTTGGCAGGGGCATTTTTCTATTTAAAGCAAAGAAATCTCCTGTTTCACAGACAGGGCCAACTACATTCGACCTGACAATTGGATAATTTGATAATTTGATAATTGGAATAATACGATGATAAGCGCCATACAAAGAAGGACGAATAAGGTCGTTCATTCCACTGTCAACAATGACAAAAGTTTTCCCGAAGGAGTTTTTAATATATAAAACTTTTGTGACCAGAATTGCGCTGTTTCCCACAATAAACCTTCCGGTTTCAAGGATAACTTTGCAATTTTTAAATAAAGAAAGAGCTCTTGCATATTCTTTTAAAGGAAATTTATTTTCGTTTTCCTTGTAGGGTATTCCCAATCCGCCACCAACATCGATATATTTCAGATTTATTCCCTGTTTTTTTAATTCCTCAACAAAAGAGAAAATCAATTTGAAAGTCATCTCAAAAGGTTTTACCTCCAGAATTTGCGAACCAATATGCGAATGCAAACCAACTAATTTTATATTCTTAAATTTTTTTGCCTGAAGATAAATTTTTTTTGCTTCATTTGCTTCCAGTCCAAACTTACTTCCTTTGCTTGTATCAATATAACGATGGGCAGAGTGAGGGTCAATCCCAAAATTTATCCGTATACCTACAGGGACCTCTTTTTTCAGTTTTTTAGCAATATTGTCTAAAATTAAAAGTTCTGAAAATGACTCCACATTAAACATTAAAATGTTATTGAGAATACCATATTCAATTTCTTCTTTAGTTTTTCCAACGCCATCAAAAACAATTTTTCTGGGGTCTGCTTTTATTTTTAAAACTTTATAAAGTTCTCCCCCGGAAAGAACATCGAATCCGCTTCCTAAATTTTTTAAGATCCCAAGGATGGAAAGATTGGAATTTGCTTTTACCGCATAGCAAATTAAATGCGGGATTCTGCCAAGCGCTGCATCAAGTTCTCTGTAATTTTCTTCTATTTTGCTGTGGCTGTACATATAGAATGGCGTCCCCAGCTCTTTTGCAATTTTTTCTATACTAACACCCTCGCAATACAACTTCCCACCTACATATCTAAACACTTCCATGGTAAATCCTTTCTACGTGCAACCATAGTACAATATCAGGGCTAAAGCCTTGAGTTACAAATTTTCTTTAGCAATTCTTCAATTCGCGCTGCCTCCTCAGCAGATTCATCGAGATGAAAAGTAATTTTAGGAGTACTCCTCCACCCACCAAAATTTCCTACTTTGCTCTGGATAAAACCTGCTGCACTCTGTAATCCTGCGAGGCTCTCTTCTTTTTGTTTCTTGTCTCCAAGTATACTTATATATACTTTCGCTTCCTTCAAATCATTTGTCACTTTGCAGCCAAGAACCGTGACAAAGCCAATCCGCGGGTCTTTTATTTCCCTTTGAATCAAAAGAGCTACTTCCTCTCTGATGAACTCGTTTATCCGTTGCATTCTTCGTTCAGACATAAAATAATCCTTCTGGTGTTATTTCACTTGTTGCATACCATAAATTTCAATGACATCTCCTTCTTTGATGTCATTGAAATTATCCAGCATTAACCCGCACTCAAAACCTTTCTCCACCTCTTTAGCGTCTTCCTTAAATCGCTTCAGACTTGAAATCTTCCCTTCGTAAATAACGACTTCTTTCCTCAAAAGTTTAACACGAGCATCCCTTGTTACTTTACCATCTGTCACCCTGCAACCGGCAATAGTTCCAACTTTTGAAACTTGAAATATAGTAGTTACTTCAACCCGTCCCATAATTACTTCTTCAAATTTAGGTGGAAGCATTCCTTCCAAAGCTTTTTTCACATCTGAAAGAAGGTCATATATAACTTTATATAATCTCACATCCACTTCTTCATATTGTGCTAACTTCCTGGCATTTGGATTTATGATTACATTAAACCCTATTACAATCGTATTCGAAGCTGAGGCTAACATAATATCTGCTTCGTTAATTTCTCCTACACCTTTATGAATGATCTGTAACTTAACTTCTTCGGAGGTTGTTTTTTCCAATCCCTTTGTAATTGCTTCCACTGAACCCTGCACATCTCCTTTAATAACAATTTTTAATTCCTTCACCTCTCCTTCCTTAACCTGTTTGTACAAATCTTCAAGGGTTAGCCTTTTAGGAGGGGCAATGAGATGAGTCAATTTTTTCTTCTCTTCAATTTCTTTCAGGATTTTTTTATCAGTTATCACATAAAGTATTTCACCTGCCTGCGGGACATTTTCTAAACCTAAAACCTCAATTGGTGTGGAAGGTCCAGCCTCTTTAACTCTCAAACTCCTATCATTGAGCAGTGCCCTTACCTTTCCAATTCCACCTGAGCCCGTGGGCACTATAGATTCGCCATCCTGAGTTCCTATGATAAATGTATCGCCTACTCTTAAAGTTCCTTCTTTAATTACCACGGTTGCTACCGGACCCATATGCTTATCAAGCCTTGCTTCTATCACAGTTCCTCTGGCTGGAACCGTAGGGTCAGCTTTTAACTCTAACATTTCTGCCTGAAGGAGTATCATTTCTAATAGATGGTCTATCCCTTCCTTCTTTAGTGCTGAAATAGGTGAAAAGATGGTTTCCCCTCCCCAGTCTTCCGGGATTAAATTATAGTTAGACAATTGTTGTTTTACCTGTTCAGGATTTGCTGTTTCCCTATCAATTTTATTTATTGCCACAACTATTGGTACCTGCGCTGCACGGGCATGGTTAATAGCTTCTATTGTCTGAGGCATTACTCCATCATCTGCGCCCACAACAAGAACTACTATATCAGTCACCCGGGTTCCTCTTGCTCTCATCGCTGTAAATGCTTCATGCCCCGGAGTATCAAGGAAAACAATTTTACCACTGGTATTACCAGCTTTCACATCAACTTCATACGCACCGATATGCTGTGTAATCTGCCCTGCCTCTCCTCCTGCTACATTTGTCTGCCTGATTGCATCCAGGAGCGTAGTTTTTCCATGGTCTACATGCCCCATCACTGTAACTATTGGGGGCCTTGGCTTAAGGTTTCGGGCACTTATGCCAACCGCGCGGGCACTTATGCCAACGGCAGGGGTGGGAGGCGCAACAACCTCTTCTAACTTTGAAACTGGTTTTGGTGCTGGCGCCACCTTAACTTCTCGCGGTATTTTGGGTTTTGCTGGTGCCCTGGGTTTTGCCTTCTTTTTAACTTTGGGACCAGCAGTTTTAACTGGTTTTGGTCTAGCTGGTTTCACTACCTTCTTTTTTGGTGCACTTGTAAGAAAATCAAGTGCCTTATCAGCTTCTTTATTTGTAACATAGTCACTTACTTTCTTCGCACTTATTTTGAGTTTATGAAATGCCTCAATTAACTTTTTACTGGAAATTCCCATTTCCTTTGCAATTTGTGAAATCTTCTTCTTAGCCATTTAATCACCTCTTTCTATCCTTGTTTTATCACTTTTTCGTTTTAGCAGTTTTAAGTGCTTCCCGGGCAGCCAAACGAAGTTTCACTGCCTTGGATTCTCCAATTCCTTTAACTTTTAACAAATCTTCATCTGAAGCTCGGATAATATCTTCAATCCTCCTGAAGCCGGATTCCATCAAATTCCTTGCCATTGTTTCACCAACGCCAGAAATTGAGGTAAGATTTTGAACAATTTCCTCTCGTTTTCTCAAATCAATCTGCCATCCAGTCAGACGACTCGCCAACCGTACATTCTGTCCCTGCTTACCGATAGCGAGTTTTAACTGTTCATCTTCAAGTAAAATAGTAGCCCGCTTATGCTCTTTATCCAATAATATTTCTTTGGATTTTGCTGGGCTTAAAGCATTCAAGATATAAGTACCAATGTCATCGCTCCAGCGAACAAGGTCAATTTTTTCCAAACCCAATTCCCTGGCAATAGCCTGGATGCGCACCCCCTTCATACCAACACATGCACCTAAAGGGTCAACTTTTTCATTGTTAGAATAAATTGCAACCTTAGCCCGAACACCTGGCTCCCTGACAATTCCTTTTATCTCGACAATCCCCTCTAAAATCTCTGGCACCTCCAATTCAAAAAGTTTTCTTATAAGTTCAGGATGTGTCCGTGAAACAATAACAAAAGGGCCCTTAGATGTTTTCTTTACCTCTACTACATAGAGCTTTACACGGTCACTCTGGCGATACTTTTCATTCTTCACCTGCTCTTTTACTGGAAGAGTAGCTTCAATTTTCCCAAAGTCAATCAGGAAATTGTTTTGGTAATCTTTATGGCGAACTTCGCCTGTCACAACGGTTCTCTCCCTGGGTTTTAAATCCTGATAGATAAATTCTCTTTCCTCCTCCCGGATTCTTTGTGTGATAACCTGTTTAGCTACTTGTGTCGCTATATGTCCAAACTCCTTAAGTGGAATTTCTATATCTACTTTCTCACCTATTTTGTATTTCGGGTTTATCTTTTTTGCTTCCTCAAGTGATATTTCTAAACCCGGCCTTGGAGCATTCTCAACGATTTCCCGTAAAGAGATAACTTTGGTCTCTCCGCTATCCGGGTCTATGGTAACCCGAACATTGTGGGAAAAGCCAAATTTTTTCTTATGGGCAGACATCAATGCTTCCTGGAGATTTGCCAGTAACTTTTCGCGTGGTATGCCTTTCTCCTTTTCAACTTGACCTAAAATTTCTGTAAACTCTTTATTCACTTGCTCTCCTTCTTCAGGACTAAAGTCCTGAGTTACATCTGTATGTTGTAACTCAAACCTTCAGGTTTGATTAGTTCAGGACTAAAGTCCTGAGTTACATCTGTATGTTGTAACTCAAACCTTCAGGTCTGATTTTTCTTAATTTGTTTTCCAGCATCTACTAACATATTTAATTTCATCATCAAGTGTATCTTTGACCTCACCATTCAATTTCGCATTCAATATCGAATTAAGTATATCCCTGAATACAGGTCCTGGCTTAAAACCAAGTTCCATCAATTTATCTCCGTTAATTCTTAATTTCACATTGGAGAGTTTTGTTATAAAAAGACCAATATATTTTTCAAGATAGGTTTTCCTGTATTTTACCATCATAAACAACAAAAACTCTAAAGGAAGGGAATGGAGGACCTTATAAATACTGCCTGGCTTTAGCCCTTTTTTGTTAAGTGCCCTCAAAATTACAGGACTCTTGTGGGTCAGGAGTATAACCTCGCGCACATCCACTGGAAACTTAAATTTATCCACAACCTCTGTCAGTTCCTTTTTATTTAATCTTCCTGTTAATGCTAAAAAATATACCAACCATCTCTTAATTTTCCCACCCGCATATAAAATTGCCCAGCTGAATATATCACCGATATGATAAAATTGACGGTTCAATTCCCTGGTAAGTTTTATCTTGGGGTGGATATAAAAAAGTATGCTAAGCCTGACCATTTGTCTGATTTCCTTAATTGGTTCCTGCTCGTCAAGTATAATTATAAGTTCACCCCTGATTCTCTCATTGGTCACCCTGTCAAACAGTGTAAGATTCAAAGCATTCTGGACAAAGGAAAGCGTCTGATTTTCTATTTTAAAATTGTATCGGGTGCTCAGCCGTATAGCACGAAAAATCCTGGTGGGGTCATCAACAAAACTCAAATTATGTAAAACCCGTATTTTCTTGCGCTGCAAATCCTTTTCCCCTCCAAAGAAATCATACAATTCTCCAAAATATTTTCCATCTAATCGAATTGCCATTGCATTTATAGTAAAATCCCTCCTGTACAAATCCTGCCTGATTGAACTCAATTCAACTGTTGGCAGTGCTGCAGGATACTCATAAAATTCCATGCGAGCGGTAGCAACATCAATTCTGGGAGGAGCATCAATATGGATTCCCCAGGAAGATGGAAATTTTTCCACTATCACCATACTGGTGCCAAACTTTTGATGTGTCTTCACCTCTGCACCAAGATTGCTGGCAAGTGCCTGCCCAAACTGAATCCCGTTTCCCTCCACAACAATATCAATGTCAAAGTTTTCAATATCCAACATCAGGTCCCGCACAAAACCGCCTACAACAAATGTCGGATATCCTAAAGACCTGCCAACACCACCAATTCTCTTAAGCAATTTCTGCAAAAAAAGTGGAAGGCGTTTTTCAATAAGAGCGCAAACATTTTTCTTAACAAGCGGCGAGGAATAAAGCGAAAACCCTTGCTCTCCAACGCTGTTGTTATGCAGTATCCTCAACATATCCCCTCTTGAAACCATCCCTAACAAGCGACTTTTTCCATCAACCACAGGTAGATGTCCAATGTTGTGTTCAATCATCAGTCTCTGAATTTCCTCAATGCTGGTATCCTGCTTAATAGTTATTGGCGGCGCGGACATATAACCTTTAACCGGCGCCTTCTTCAAACCATGCTGACTTGCCTTATCAAGGTCACTGCGTGATATAATACCAACTAATTTGCCCCCCCTTAATATGGGTAAAGCAGAAAAATCAAATCTCAGCATTATCTTTCTTGCTTCCTCTATTAAAACTCCCTCCTGAATTGTCCTTACCGGAGCTACCATTATCTCCCTTGCAAAAATTAACGGCTGGACCTTTTTCTTAAGAATATTCAACAATCTTTGTTGGACATCATTCAAATCCTGCTGGTGAATTGTTGCTGAAGCAGCCCTTGTGTGTCCTCCGCCTCCAAGGAATTCTAAAATTTTACCAACATCCACCCCCTCCAATCGAGAACGAGCAATAACCTGTATCCGGTTAGAGACCTTGACTGTGGCGAAGATGACATTCAGGTTCTCCATATCTCTTAATTTATGTACAACCAGTGAAAGACTTCCGGATGAACTTGGCACCTCAGCACTGGTAATAGCAATCTTAACTCCATTTATCTTAACTATTCGTAAATCCGAGAGCAAAAGGTTGAGTAATTTCAACTGCTCAGGATTCAGGCCTGGATTGATGAAATCAGAGATAAGATTCAAGTTGGCGCCGCTTCCCACTAAATAAGCACACGCCTCCAGATCCAGGGAAGTTGTTGAACCATATGTAAGTGAGCCAGTATCCTCATATATCCCCAGTGCAAGAATTGTTGCCTCAAGTGGTCTTAATGAAATTTTCTTCTTCCTTATTATATTTGTCAAGATTGTAGAAGTGGCGCCCACCATCTCGTTTATATTAACCTCGCCCTTAATATCTTCATTTGTTCGTGGATGGTGGTCATATATATGAATTGAAAGTCCATTATTTGATAAAACTCGTTCAAAATCACCTATGCGGCTGGCAATCCTTGTATCAACAATTATCAGTCTTTTGATTTCCTGAATAGGAATTTCTTTTGGTTTTTTTATCTCAATAAAATGTTTGTGCAATGTCAAAAAATCCCTGACATTTTGCTCAATGCTCCCTGGAAATGAAAACAATGCCTCAGGATATAACTTGCTTGCCGCAACCATTGATGCAAGACTATCAAAATCCGCCCCAATATGAGTAGTTATCAGTTCCATAAAAAAGGGGACGTTTCTATTTTTCTTCAGTTCTCGGCCTTCCCCTTGCCGACTTTAGATTATTTACGCCAAATTCTTTTTCCATTTTTTCTATAAAATATCTGTTTCCTAAAAATCTTGCCCTTAAATTTATTTCTTTAATAAGGTACTCGAACCCCTCTCTATAACTTGCCTGCCTTTCCAGTTCGTTCTTTCCCAGGCTTTCATAAAGAGGATCGTTATCGACAAGAGGATTCTTTTCTCCATATGCATAATGATTATAACTTGACCATTTATAATCCTTAGGGTCTTTTACTATATTAGCCCTTACAGGATTAATCTCCACATATTTTCCACAAACAATAAGATATTCGTCCCTGTTTATTAATAGACTTTTAAATCTCCCTTGCCAGAGATGTCCCACGTAAGAATATTTCCGTTTATAGTGATACATATAACTAAGATTAATTTGTTTCATAAATTTCGCAAGAATAGTTTCAGGGATTGTTTCTAATACTAAGTGCACATGGTTTGGCATAAGAGAGTAATGATAAAGCAAGAATTGGTGTTCCTTTTTATATTGACTTAGCAAGTTTAAGTATTATTGGTAGTCTCTATTATCAAGGAATACTTCTTGACGATTATTACCTCTCGTAAGAATGTGGAATATCCCGGTTTCCGGAAGTATCCTAAATATCCTCGGCATATAGCCCTCTCTTTCCAAAAAAGAGAAGCGTCCCCTTTTTCTTAGGCTCTGGGATGATACTTTCTGTACGCTTCCTGAACCTGCCTTCTATCCAGGTGCAGATATATCTGGGTCGTGGAGATATCTGCGTGGCCTAACATCTCCTGCACCGAGCGCAAATCTGCCCCGCCCTGAAGTAAATGCGTAGCGAATGAATGCCTGAATGTGTGGGGAGTAATTTTTTTACTTATCCCTGATTTTCTCACATATCCTTTGATTATCTCCCACAACCCCTGCCTGGTCAGTTTCTTCCCTCGCCAGTTTACAAATACATATTCTACTTGTTGACTAATCTTTTCTAATTTTTTTTCAAGGTATTTTTCTACTGCCTCTCTTGCTTTCTCGCCGACAGGAATAATTCTTTCCTTTCCTCCCTTGCCAAAACATTTAAGATATCCTTCTTTTAAATGTAAATTTTCGAGGCGCAAATTCGCAACCTCTGAGATACGCATTCCCGTAGCATACAAAAGTTCTAACAATGCTTTATCCCTCAAGCCACCAGAACTGGAAAGAGCTGGCATATTTAATAACACTTCTACCTCTGCCCTGCTTAAAACTGAGGGTAGCCACATTTCTCTTCGTGGTGATTCTAAAAAGATTGTTGGATCCTTTAACAAGTACCCTTCGTTTGCCAGGAATCTATGAAAGACTTTCACGACAGTCAATTTTCTCGCCAATGTAGTAGTTCTCAGCCCCCGCCTGCTTAATTCAAGCAGAAAATCAATGATATCTTCTGATTTTGCATTTTCTAAGCTGATGGCTTTTTTCTCTAAAAACGAAAGATACCCTTTTATGTCCCGCGTGTACGCTTCCTGAGTGTTTTGGCTCAAGCCCCTTTCAACCCTTATAAAATCCAAAAAAGGGGACGTTTCTCTTTTTTCAGTTACCATCAATTTCTCCAGTAGCTCCTTTTTCATTTTTTATAGTCGTCTGCGGTCCATGCCCGGGATAGACTTTCACTGAATCCGGTAAAGTCCAAAGTCTTTTCAGCGAAGACCTCAAGGATTCCTCGTCACCGCCAGGCAAATCAGTACGTCCCACTCCGGCTGCAAACAAGGTATCGCCACTAAAAAGTGTCCCTTCTCTTTCTAAATATAGACAGATGCTGCCCTGCGTATGCCCGGGAGTGTAAATGACTCTTAATTCTATTGAGCCGACTTTAATTATTTCGTTATCTTCAACATTGCGCAATCCCGGGAATAAACTTCCAAATATGTGCTTCAGCCATTCGGAATCCAGACTGTGTAGATAAATTTGACCTTTTAATTCACCTGTTATCTCTCCCGCTGCACCTAAATGGTCGGGGTGGGCATGTGTCAGAATAATAGGAACCGGCTTTGAAAATGGTGTCTGGCTCTGAGAAGTGCCTGACACCATTTTCACCATTTTCATCATAATTTTCTTAGCATCAGCACCGGGGTCAATAATTGCATAGTTTTCCTTATCGCCGATTATATAGCAATTTGTCTCCAATTCTCCGACAACAACTGTCTTAACAGTCATTTAGTCCTCTCAATCTCAAGGTGTCAGGAAAATGGTGTCTGGCTCTGACTGTCTTGCGAATTTACCCACGAAGTGCCTGACACCACTTTCAGTGTGACACCTACACATACCAATTTTCCAATTGGTAGTCCACAGAAGGAACAACAATTGTAAAAGGGGCGCGGGTTGGCCAGTGTTCCATTTCCACGCCATCTCTGAGAACAGTAACAATAAATTTAATTTCGTCTTTAGGTTTCAAATTTAAATCCGCAATTGGTATACTCATCTCCATTATTTTTTTCACTGCAAGGACACCTATCTTTTTCTCCTGGCTTTCACCTTGTGAAAAAAGGAGTTGTTTATCCTCTGAAGAAATTCTAATTCTGGCAGAGTAAGGAGAAATAATATCAAAGTTCAATGAAATCTCTTCAACCTTAGTAGATTCTGAAAGGTTTAGATTAAAATCAAATCTGAAATAAAGATTCTGCATATCGAACCCGTAGTAAATTGCCCTGACTATGCTCTGTGCCTGATGCATTGTCCCGCCTATTTTGCGAATATCATAAAAACCACTGGATAACCATTCATAGTAATCTGTCACTTCTCCATCCAGAATTGGGTGAATTAAATCTACGGGCATTGTAACTGGAGGATTAACTTTAAACGGCATTGTAATCGGAATCTCCAGGTATTTAGGAGGCTCTTTGCCAATCAGTGAATAGACACTTGAAAGATGCTGTCTGTACAAATAATCAAATGCCTCATCATAACCGCTGGTGTGCTGGTCACCATACCACCAGTTCCAATCACTTCCTTCAGCCGCATAAATCTCCTGCCATGCCTTAGCAAGACTCTGTGCCTGTTCAGGCAATGGGGGACGGATAAGTTCTGCTTCATAACTTAAAAGCGACTCCCTTGCGCTGCGCAGATAATCCCATGCGAGGTTCTCCTCCTCGTCACCAATCCAGATATCAAAATTCCTGTTTATCCATGAGCCAGGAAATAAACGGGGAAGTGTGTCCAGAATTGTTCTGCCTTTTAAGAATTCTGAGATAGTCACACACTTCAAATGTGGATGTTCATTCAGCCGTTCATATACCCCTTGAAGAAAATCTTTTCCATCGTCTGGATAATATTCCCATGCATTTTCGCCATCTAAGATTATGGACACGATGTACTCACCTGGAAGATTGCTAACCCCCTCCCTTATTGTCTCTAATCTTTTTATAAAGTCCTGAACAGCATCTTTTGTGCTCCACTTTGAATAAGTGAACCCGATTAAATCCGAGAGAGTGTGGTCACGGAATAAAAGGTCAAAATAATGGCGACTCCACTGGAGCCTGTACGGCTTATAAAGAATGCTGGGGTTTAACACATTCCCTCTTGTATCTCTGGAAATAGGTTTTTCAATTGAACTTGCCAGAATATCCTCATCAGTAGCAATCCACTCTATCCCTGCTTCTTCAATTATGGGTATAATTTCCTCGCAAACACTTCCTTCAGGGGGCCACATTCCCAAAGGTGGGCGACCAAAACGTTCTTTATAGAATTCAATTGCTTGCTCAATCTGCGCCTTCACATCAATTGAAGCAGAGAAACTCTTCTTTGGAAGTGGAATATTAGGAGATGGAAACCTCGCGATATTTGTATTATAAATGAGCGGAAGAATTGGATGATAAAATGGACTTGCGGTAACTTCAATCTGCCCTGCCTCCTGCAGTTTCTTATACTCCGGGATAATCATTGAGAGAACCTCAATTTGTTTATCAATTATCACCTTCTTGTCTTCTTCACTGAATCCTTTTCCTTTTTTGACTAAAGAACAAAGTGGTTCATCCGTAAGGAACATCGGGTCAAACCACGCAAGGTTAAACAAAGCCTGTAAATCTAAATAATCCTGTTTGTTGAATCTTGACTTAACTTTTTCAATCTCGGCTTGAGTGATATGCAATCCCCTCTTTGAAAGCAATTCTTTATATCTGGGATATTTATTAACCATATTCTCCCAGTTTGCCATAAAGAAATTATAGAGAATAAAGGATTTATCTTCCTCAGTTAGCTCATCAACCTTCTTGAGGGTCAATTCAAGAAAAATATCTGTTGCCTTATTGTTGACATAATCCTCAATCTGCATGATTAGAACCGGAGTGAGGTTAAAAGTCTGATGAATATTGGGATATTTTTCAAGGAGCGCAGCCATATCATAATAATCCTTTATCCCGTGCATCCTCACCCAGGGAAGAAGATATTTCCCCTTCATCCCATTTTTGTAGAATGGCTGATGCATATGCCACAAAAATGCAATATACAATGGTTTTTCCGCCATTTCTTAACTCCTTTCACTTCGCCACCACCACTATGCCGCTGACTACTACAGAAGACCATTTGTCTGTTGCAATTCCTGAACTTACCACTGATACCAGAAGTGCTGCTAAAATTAAATTTTTCATTTCTTTGGGCTCCTTTCGGGGAAAATTTCTCAAAAGTAAAAATTAAACGAGAAATCTACCATTGCATACCAATATGGTGGGAAATAACCGAAATATTCTACCACTGGGACCGAGCTTAAGGGCCACATCCAAAAAACAGGCCTGAGATGACATGAAAAACTTTTTCGCTGCTCATAAAAAAATTCAAATCCAACGGGGAGACTAAGAGACGGGAAGTTCCCAAAAGTATATGCAATTCCAAACTGAAAAGACCACCAATCGATAGGGATATTAAACAAGCTCTCAATTGTAAATTGATAAGAATTAAACCGTTGCAGATAACCATAATAAATTGGTGACCACCCTCCATTAATGCGCCAATAGGGGACCCAACAATAATAACTTGTTAATATTGCTGGCCAAATTGCCGCTTCGTAAGCAATTTGGCCCACTGCTCCACAGGTATGAATCCCCCACTTTGTTTCATAGGCATAACCTTTGGGAATTTCTGTTTTCTTTGTGATTATTGCAGGCGCTCCGATGATTTTATTAGTAATGTTTTTTATAGAAATTAAAAGCGCACTTTCTTCACATTTATCGCATTCTTCGGTTTCCACCCTATCAATTTTACCTGATTCAACATCAATAATTTTTAAGGTTATAAGATAAGTAGTACCAACTTTACCTACAAAACCAGTAAACATTTTTCGCACACCCAGCAACTGTCCTGCCTGGACAATACATTCTTCGCTTGTGCAGCCCGCCAATTGAAACTGCTGTTCTTTTAAAATTTGCTCCATGTTTTCTCTGGTGACCATGATAAACTTTTGTGTGTTGAATAATTGAGCGCGCAGATAGTCTGAAAGCATTCGGGCAACACTTTGGGAGACACCTTCTTCTGCCTGTAAATCTATAACTGCGGCAGTGGTTTTGGGCTCTTGGGCGGAAACTAAAGGTGAGAAAAATACAACTGAAATTAAACATATAACCAACACCAAAAATAATTTTTTAATCATTTGGGTTCCTTTCGTTTTAATTTTTCTTTTTGAGTTCGCTTATTAATTCTTTATAGATTTTATCAAGATTGAGTTTTAAAATGTCTTTTGCTTCGTCAAGAATTTCGGGCGTAACCTCATTTAACCCTTTCCGTGTCATTATATCTTTCGCTAATCTTCCTAAAATTCTCCTTAGTTCTTTTTTTTGCTTCTCTACTTCCAACATACCAACCTCCTTGATATTTACTTTTTTTTACCCAAACCGATAATGGCACCTAAAGATGATGTCCCGTTTTTCCTGTAAAAACTCGGGACAATACCTCTTTTAATTTGGTTCTTCCTGACCAAAAAGTATGAGTAATAAGTAGAGCCGTTCTTGCTACCCATACTCGCCTATGGCGAGGCCACTCCAATGTAACATTGGAGTTAGACCAAAAGTTTTTTAATCGATAGCGACCACCTCCTCCCCGATGTAACATCGGGGTTGTCGGGAAATTCTTTTTTCAGGGGGTGTTAGACCCTTGGCCTGCTCAAGAAAATGCGTTAGAATGCGAATGTGAGGGTCGGGTTTCAATTAAAATTTCCAAGAATTTTAGAATTTGAATTTAAACAAGCAAAAAGTGTCAAAAAAATTATGGCTTGGAAATCTATGCGTCGGGAAAATACAAGAATGGGGCATTAATTTTTTTTCTCATTAAATATTTTATTATCTATCTTTTTTGCTTCCGCCATTCCCTTTTTAATTCTTTTTTCAATTTCGCTTAAAGACAACTGGGTAAAATCATCATTATCTTGAAATAAGTGTTTTAAGCAACAGCCGAAGGATGAAACTAAAAGGTTCTCTATAAAAACCATGTTTATTGACCGTGACATCTCTTTAGAAAGACCTACGAGCATTACGGGTTCTATGCCTGAATCCCAAAACTTTAATTCATCGGTGTTTCGTGAAAACTCTATGTTATTAAATAAGTGGAAGTGCAGATTTTCAAAAATCTTTTCTGATGCTGTGCGCACTACTTTGCCATAGATATCCATTCTCTGATTAATGATTTTATACAAATTGTCGTTTTTGAGTAACTTTGAAAATTTATCTACTAAATTGTCAGCGATAAAAAAAATCAATTTTTTTCTTACGTCAGGTTTTTGTTTAAGTTTAACAAGAGATAGATCTAATCTAAATAGTAAATATACGCAGATTTCAAACAAGGTTGCTTCGCCATACTCCTCTGGCTTTTTGTAATCGGCTGTGTATAATTCTAGAAAGTGTACAGAACAGGGCAACACTAATTCTAAGATTGCAAAAAATTTATCATTACTATCGTTCATTTTACCTTATGTGCTCCCCGTAGTTAAATTCTACTTCCTGGTTAATCTTTGCTACGCCTTTCTCTTTCTAATATTTATGTCTATTACCATATTAAAACATTCTCGCAGTTGTTTTCGGAGAATGCGTTGGATTTCTTCAAACCGGCAAATTTCTAAGGCTGCTTTCTTACCAGTTGGAGCAACCCGGATATTGCCTTGTTCAAGAACGGTGAGTTCAAACTTAGCTACCTGTTTTGGTGTTTCTGCCATGGTTTTATCTCCTTTCAAAAGAAATTTGGCGACGAGAAAATACTAAAATGGGGGGTGTAAAGTATTGGACCCCCGCAAGAAAATGCGCCAGAACGCAAATGTGAGGGTCGGCCTTCCCTGGGCTTTTATGCAAGGACGAGATTTTCTAATTCTATTTTTGGTGCCTCTTTCTTAAATCCTAAGTGGACCGAAGCATCCAGGATTTCAATTCCCACTATTTCTTCATAAAGCCCCAGGTCAATAGCAACATCTTCAGTAATGCGAATTGTCGTTACTTGGGTTGGGCCTTTCTTAAACGAAATGTAAGCAGCGTCTACTTCTGGGTCATACTTGATTTTCACTTTACTCACCTCCAAAATAAAAAACATATACGGTTATAACAGTATATTTATCAGGTTCTTCCTTTACAATGGGCGTAACTTGTTTGGTTTCGTAATGTTTTTCTTTCCACGTTGAATTAAAAGAGAAGTTTTTCCGGAATGCAACCCGATCTTTCCGGGCAGGGACTTGTTCCCCTTGTTGGATTGTAATTCTTACTTCTTCTTGCGTTGCACCTCTATCTGATAATTGTTCTAAAGCATGGTTAGAAAAAACAATCTGTTTCACTTCTCAAACCTCGCTTGCTGGTGGATTTTGACAGCGCCTTGCTGATTATTATACTACACAATATATAGTTTGTCAAGCCAGAATTAGAAATTTCTGTCGGCGATAAAATTTAATTTCCCCTCGTGGAAACTAAAAATAGGGGGGTGTTAGACCCTTGACCTGCCCGAGAAAATGCGTTAAAACGCGTCTGTGCGAGTCAGTTGTAATATTTTTCAAGTACTAGGCTTAGCTTCTTGTCTTATCCCCCGGTCTATCCATTCACGCATAAGTTTTTGGTAGGGGGTCTTTTTAATTTTAGCGATTTCTTTTGTTTTTTCTATTTCCCAATTTGCCAGGCGAATAGATACTAATTTTTTGGTTGCTCTTTCTTTGATTTTATGAATCAAGCCTGGTGATAAAAGAAATAAGTTGTTTACTTCCTTAAGTTCATCTAAGTAATCAGTTATACTGTGTGTGTCCCAAAACCTTGATTCATCTTCCAAATTTTTGAAATGCGGAATTTTTCTTTTCATAATTTTAATTTCCTCCTATATAGTTTTTTTTCTTTCTCATCCATGTCCCTTGCAGTTATTACTTGGATACCCCTTGCACTTTCTAAAAATTCAAAGACAACAATTAAATATCGACCTGCAAATGTTTTACCGAAAGCCATATATCTATCCTGCCTTGTTTTTAAAAGAAAATATTTTGATATAAAAATTTCTTCTGCTTCATCTGGGTTAACACCGTGATGACTAATATGCTCTATGTTTTTATCATCCCAAACAAAAGATTCTATTTTCAATGGATATTCCTGTATTTACATTATAGTATATACAAAAAAGATATTCTGTCAAGTGAAAAATGCATTTTGGGTTCTTTTGGATCACTCCCCTAGAAATTTGTCTAATGCTCGCCTGACAATTTCGGAAAGTTTGATTATATTGTAATACACAATATATAGTTTGTCAAGCCAGAATTAGAAATTTCTGTCGGCGATAAAATTTAATTTCCCCTTGTGGGGGGCCAAAACAGGGGGGTGTTAAATCCTTGACCTGCCCGAGAAAACGCGTTAGAATGCAAATGTGCGAGCCGGTTGTTGAAAATACTGCCAAAACTATCGTTGCCTCATGGGTTTTCGGTGGTATACTGCTTTGTTAACTAAATATTACTTGCATTTTTTAAAAAACATGATATAATGGTTACCATAGGAGGTGGTAACCATGCGACCTGTATTTATTCGGAAATTATCCAGACATGAAAAAAGAAT
>Ga0066636_10000225_pt1 | contig 29013 bp, 22 predicted proteins | sample CryGeyCG2014_080_2_FD_62736 | JGI IMG/M metagenome (GOLD analysis project Ga0066636, IMG submission 62736) | Groundwater microbial communities from aquifer - Crystal Geyser CG07_land_8/20/14_0.80 | ecosystem: Environmental > Aquatic > Deep subsurface > Groundwater | place: USA: Utah: Grand...
TCGTGTGAGGGTGTGGCATTTGTATTGGGATCTACCAGTATCCGGTTTTCAGTCGTGGATTCATCGTTCACCGGAGATGGGCCCCGCCTTCAAGGTGGAGCCCATCGATTGCTCAATGCAGCTTCTCCATCCTCTTCCAGAGCCTTGCCGCGACTTTTCTCGCTTCCTGCATCGTTCTCTCCTCGTCAACTCCGATGAGCCGGCGGTCCCGGACGACCCACTTGCCCTCGACCATCACGCTCTCCACCATCGAGGAGTTCATTCCGAAAAGGAAATGACCTGCGGCGTTCAGTGAGGTGAGAGGGGTCGGAGGTCTGTAGTCCATGACAACAAAGTCAGCGACGCTCTCCCTTGTGACAGCGCCGAACTCCCTGCCGAACAGCTCTGAGGCAAGGAGATGTCCTCCGTGCAAGAGACCCGCAAGGCCGGCGACCCCGACGGTTTGGGCGGATTCCGCGTTCCTGAAGAAACCGATCTTCGCCTCCTCGAACATGTCCGCCGGAAATCCGTCCGTTCCGAGCGCGCATCGCAAACCGAATTCACGGAGGGGCGCGTATCCGACACGGTTGTTCATGTTCGAGCGGGGATTGTGGACGAGCCACGCTCCAACGTCTTTCACATCCTCCAGTTCGTCGGGGGCGAGATGAACGCCGTGAGCGAGGATTGTTCGCCGTCCCAGGAGGCCGTGATTGAGGAGCCGTTCTGTGATGCCGAGCTTGAACTTCCCTCGCGTGCTGCGCACGTCCGCTCGATCCTCAGCCGCGTGAATATGCAGTCCCGTTCCGTACTTTGCCATGATTGTGCCGAGCATGGCGAGCGTCCCCTCGCTCAAAGTGAATGACGCGTGTGCCCCGACGAGCCCTTTGAACTGTTGATTCTTCCTATTCGCCGCGATGAAGCGCTCATTCTCTTCAAGTCCATCGTCCCGCTGCCCTAAGCCGCCGCGGTCCGTTGTCTCATAGCAAAGGACACCGCGCAGTCCCACTTCCTGAAGCGCCTTCTTTATCAGGTGAAGGGATCCACCTATGCAGTTCGGCGATGCGTGATGGTCAATGATCGTTGTGGTCCCGTACTTCGCCGCCTCAATGGCACCCGCAAGCGCGCTGTAGTAGATCGCTTCTTCGTCAAGCGCCCTGTCGAGCTTCCACCAGATTCCCTTGAGAATTTCAACGAAGTTCCTTGGAGCGCGCTTGGGTCCGGGCATCCCGCGGGAGAGGCTTGAGTAGAGGTGCGTGTGCGCGCAGACGAGTCCGGGCATCAGGATCTTGCCGGCCAGGTCAAGGACCTCTTCAACGCCTGCGGCGGAGATGTTCCTGCCGACCTTGCCGATTATTCCGTCAACGATCCGGACGTCTGCGGATGCGACGCGCGCCGGGGATATCTGAAAAAGCGTGGCGTTCTTCAGGAGCATGGTTGAATCTTCTTCAGGAGCATCTCAAGCTCATCGAGACTCGGTTCAACGATGAATGCCTCGCCCGCGGCTTCCTTTGCCGAGGCTATGTCCTTCAAACCGTTCCCTGTGATCACGACGATTGCGGATTCATCCGGCTTGACAATTCCTCCGCGGATCGCCCTTCTCAGTCCGGCCACGCCTGCCACACCGGCCGGCTCGCCGAAGATGCCTCCGAGTCGGGCCGTCATGCGCATCGCGTCAAGAATCTCGCCATCTGTGACAGCAATCATTTCGCCGCACGAGGCCCTGATCTGCTTGATCGCCCGGCGCCAGTTACGCGGTGTGCCCACTGCGATACTGTCGGCCAGCGTGTCGCTGCTTGACGGAACCAGGTCCTTCCCTGAATGGAACGCCTCAACGATTGGGCGCGCCCCTTCGGCCTGCACGCCGAGGAGCCTCGGAACCCGCTCGATGAAACCGAGCTGCCTCATTTCCTGGAGGCCCTTCCCGATCCCGCCTACCGTGCAGCCGTCGCCCACGGAGACAACTACCCAGTCAGGAAGCGCCCCTCTGTCGCGGCTGAAGTATTCTCCGATCTCAAGCCCTGCCGTCTTCTTCCCCTCTACGAGGTACGGATTCGTTCCGCTGTTCCGGTTGTACCAGCCGAACTTCTCGCACGCGGCGCGGCACAGATCAAACGCATCTTCGTATGTGCCGTGGACCTTCAGGACCGTTGCCCCGAAGATCAGAAGCTGCGTCACTTTCGGCTCGGGTGCGCGATCTGGGATGAAGATGACACTCTTGAGGCCGACGGCTGCGGCGAGTCCGGCGAGTGACGAAGCTGCGTTGCCGGTCGATGCACACGCGATCGTATCGAGTCCGAACTCGATCGCCTTGAGGACGCCGATCGAGCTCGCCCTGTCCTTGAAGGAGCTCGTCGGGTTCCGCCCGTCATCTTTCAGGTAGAGCTTGCGAATTCCGATTTCACGCGCGAGGCGGGGGACATCATAGACAGGTGTCCAGCCGATCTGGAGGTGGGGGAGCGGGACCTCCGGTGACACCGGGAGGAGCTCCATGTAGCGCCACTGGTTCAACGGACGGCTCTCGAGTGCCGCCGTCGTCATCACTTCCCCGACGGCGTCGTAGTCGAACTGAGCGTCGAGGATACCCTGCATACCGCATCGCGGACAGGTGAAGACGTTCCCGTGGGGATACTCCGTTCCACAGAGATTGCAGGACAATCCCTCAAGGAACTTCGGAGGGGTGTACATCACAAGGAAGCTTCTTTCAGAGTCTTCGCCTTCAGTTTTTCGATGGATAGAAGGATGACCTCGTATGTGGCCGGGAGGGAAAACTCGGGTTCGAGCTCGTGCCCGGCGACCGCCGAGACCGCATCCTTGATCGCGAGCCACACTGAGAGGGAGAGCATGAATGGAGGCTCGCCAACCGCCTTGCTCCCATGGATCGTCCCTGGATTGGGGTCGGTCCTCAGCAAGCTGACACGGAAATCCTGGGGGATGTCGCCGACCGTCGGGATCTTGTACGTATCGGGCGAGTGAGTCATCAGACGGCCGTTTTCGTCCCACTTGATCTCCTCCGTCGTGCACCATCCGACCCCCTGGATGAATCCCCCCTCGACCTGTCCGATATCAATGGCCGGATTGATCGAAGTGCCAGTGTCATGGAGGATGTCAGTCCGTAGGAGCTTGTGACGGCCGGTGAGCAGATCGAGAAGCACTTCCGAGACGGCCATCCCGAACGCATAGTAATGAAACGGCTTTCCGCGTCCCTTTTCCCTATCCCAGCCGATGTCAGGCGTACGGTAGTAGCCTGTCGCGCTGAGGCTCACCTGGCGGTGCTGCATGATCGGCATCGCGTCCGCGAAGGCGATTCTTCGCTCCGGGTGGTCGCCGTCAATAATGGACTCATCCTCGAAGACGATGTGCGAAGCGAAGGTAGGCGATGAACGATTCTCTTCGCTGAATACCTCTGCGATCGTCTCCGCGATCCTCGACTTCAACGTGGCAGCGGCATTGCGCACAGCCATGCCGTTCAGGTCTGAGCCCGTGGACGCGGCGGTTGCGGATGTGTTCGGGACCTTGGATGTGTTTGTGGCGCTCACCTTCACGCGCTTGAGACTGACGCCGAACTCCCTTGCAGCGATGTGACGGATCTTTGAATGGAGTCCCTGCCCCATTTCAGTCCCCCCGTGGTTGACGAGAATTGTGCCGTCGGTGTAGATGTTCACGAGGGCCCCGGCCTGGTTGAGGAACGAAGTTGTGAACGAGATTCCGAACTTCACCGGCGTGAGGGCGAGTCCCTTCTTGTAGAACTCATGTGTCGCGTTGAACTCGTCGACGGCGATTCGACGTTCCCGGTAGTCGGAGGAGCGGATGAGCTGATTGTACATCTCAGGAAGCCGGTTGTTCTCAACCGTCTGCCCGTAATGTGTCGTGTTCCGCGAGATCGTTCCGTAGAAGTTCCTCGACCTGATCTCTGCGGGATCTTTTCTGAGGAACCGTGCAACCCGGTCGACGACTGTCTCAATTGCCGCAGTACCCTGCGGGCCTCCGAAGCCGCGCATTGCGGTGTTGGGCGGGAGGTTCGTTTTCCAGATGGCTCCGGTCACCGAGAAGTTCGCGATGTAGTAGCTGTTATCGGCGTGGAGCATGGCGCGTTCGAGGATTGCGAAGGAGAGATCGGTTGCCGCTCCGCCGTCGGCGTTCAGCTCAATCCGGACGGCCTCAAGGATTCCATTGCCTGTGAAGCCCGCCTTGTAGCGTGTGAGGAAACGGTGCCGTTTCCCGGTCATGATCATGTCGTCGTCACGAAAGAGTCGGATCTTCACCGGGCGCCGCGTCGCGCGGCACAGAAGAGCTGTCCAGCACGCAGTGTGGTTAGCCTGCGTCTCCTTGCCTCCGAATCCGCCGCCCATGCGCCGGACTTCGACGACGACGCTGTTTCGCCGAATGCCGAGGACTCCTGCGATGAGCGCCTGGGTCTCGGACGGATGCTGCGTCGAGCTGTAGGCGGTGATCTCGTCTCTCTCACCTGGGACACAGAGGCACGCCTGAGTCTCCAGGTACCAGTGCTCCTGTGCACCCGTGCGCAGCTCACCTTCGATGATGTGATCGGACGCTGCAAATGCCGCCTCGACATCGCCGCGTTCAATTCTGCGGTGCGAGCCCATGAGAGAGTCGTTCGACATCGCGGTCTCGATGTCGAGGATCGCGTCAAGCGGCTCATACGCGACCTGGATCAGTCTTTCTGCTTCGCGGCACTGCTGTTCCGTCTCGGCTGCGATGAGGAAGACCGCCTGGCCGCAAAACGTGACCTCGTCGGCAGCAAGGCAAGGCTCGTCTTTGACGACCGGGCCCATTTGATTGTCCCCGGGAATGTCAGCATGTGCGAGTACCGCGTGCACGCCCGGGATTCTTCGTGCATCCCTCAGGTCGAACGAAACGATCTTCGCGTGAGCGTATGGGCTGATCACGACGCGGCCGGTGAGGAGCTGTCCGCCCACCGGAATATCGTCTACGTAGACGGCCTCTCCGGTCACATGGAGGTCAGCACTCTCGTTCGTCTCACTGTACGACTGATTCGACATCTGCTTCCAGTCCTTCCGTTTCGCACCAGAACTTGAGGAGAAGATTCCGCGCGGCGATTCTGCGCATCTCTGCGCTCGCGCGTGCGTCGGAGATCGGATTGCATTCCCGCTCGATGAGAGACGACGCCTCGTCAACGGTCTCCCGGTTCCATTTTCTCCCTGCGAGGAAATTCTCGACGGTCTCGGCGCGTTTCACACGATCGGCCATGCCGCCGAAGGCGAGGACGATCGACTCGACTTCCCGCCGTTCATTCAACCTTAGGCTGAAACCGCCGCTGACGGTCGAGATGTCGAGTTCGCGTCGCTTTGAGATCTTATATGAGCGCGTTATCAAGTTGCTTGCGGGCTTTGGAAGAATGACTGCAGTAACGATCTCGTCGGGGCGCCGAACCGTCGTCCTGTATCCCGTGAAGTAATGCTGCATAGGTACTCTGCGCGAGCCTGTGATGCTGCTCAGCTCGACAGTCGTCCCAAGCGCAACGAGAACCGGAAGAGCATCGCCGATGGGTGATGCCGTCCCAAGGTTCCCGCCGAACGTTGCCATGTTCCGGATCTGCTGTGAGCCGAAGACGGAGAGCATCCGGTGAAGGGAAGGGAAGACGTCGTGAATGCGCGGCATTACATCATTGAGCGGCGCCCCGGCTCCGATCGAGATAGAGAAAGCATCTTCGGCAATCAGCTTCATCTCGTCGAGAGCAGAGAGGTCGATGACCTCCGGGAGCACGTCATGGTTCTTTGTCACGCGAAGAGCGATGTCCGTGCCACCCGTGACCACGATTCCCGCGGGATGGTTTGCTTTGAGTGCGAGCGCTTCCGAGAGTGCGGCGGGCCGGTAGTACATCGTTTCGGCTGACTCCAGCCGAAGGGAGTCCCGTGGGATGGAGTTCAGGAGCGCAAGCGTTGCCTCCTCGCCCTTGTTGAACTGGTCGGCATTTCCCTCCGCGCACGCCCTCTGCGCAGCGGCAATGATGGGTTGGTACCCCGTGCACCGGCAGAGATTGCCGGCGAAGGCATCCTCGATCGTGGTTCTATCGGGGCGAGGATGATTCTTGTAGAGTGCGAAAAGGGACATGACGATGCCGGGGGTGCAGAAGCCGCACTGGCTCCCGTGCAGATCGACGAGCGCTCTCTGAACGGGGTGGAGGTCGCCGTTTGGGTGGCGCAGGTTCTCAACTGTGATAAGCTGCTTCCGGTGGAGCATGGGTAGGAAGACGAGGCAGGAGTCGACCGATCGATACAGGAGCCGGCCGGCTGGTCCCGCTTCAGCGAGCACGACCGTACAGGCGCCGCAGTCCCCTTGGCCGCATCCTTCCTTTACGCCTTTGTGTTCCGGGAGCGAGCGGAGGTAGTTCAGAACGGTCGTGGTAGGCGAGTAGATGGAAGAGTGACCGAACTCAACGGTCGTAGTTCTTCCATCGAGAAGAAAAGAAATTGTGGAAGCCATAGACTCCCCCGATCCTCCATCCCCGGCATGTGTCACATTGCCGGATGTACCAGAAGGCCAGCGAGGAACGATGCACCAGCCTTCCGAAAATTAGCTGAAACTAGGGGAAAGTTCAAGCAGATTGAACGGCTTTCTCTCGATATACCGCCCACGGCCCGGCGCGCCGAGCCAGCGCCCGTGGTCGAGAATGACCTCACCTCGGGAGAAAACGGTCTCAACGGCACCTTTGACGGTGAACCCCTCGTACATCGAGTAGTCCACGTTCATGTGGTGTGTTGCCGCCGAGATGGTGTGCTCCTTGTTCGGATTCCAGATGACGATGTCGGCGTCGCTGTCGACTGCGATCGTGCCTTTTTGAGGGTAGAGGCCGAAGAGCTTGGCGGGAGCTGTCGAGACAAGCTCCACCCAACGCTTGAGAGAGATGCGTTCTTCGTTGACACCGAAGTGGTAGAGGAGCTCAAGGCGGTGTTCTATCCCGGGGCCGCCGTTTGGAATTCGGTCGAACCTGTACCGGCCGAGATCTTTCTGTCCTTTGAAGTTGAACGGACAATGGTCGGTCGAAACAACATCGAGATCTCTGTCGCGGAGCCCCTGCCACAACGCCGCAAGGTGATGCTTCTCTCGGAGTGGCGGTGTGAGGACATACTTCGCGCCCTCAAATCCCTCGCGCCGGAGCTCATCCGTTGTCAGGAGCAAGTAGTGCGGACACGTCTCGGCAAAGACCGGGAGTCCGCGGCGGCGCGCTTGCGCGATGATTTTGAGCGAAGGCTCGGACGTTACATGCACGACGTACAGCGGCGCACTTGCCTGCTCGGCGAGGGCGATCGCGCGCTGAACAGCTTCGCTCTCGGTGAGCGGAGGCCGCGTGAAGGCATGATAGATCGGGTCAGTCTTCCCTTCAGAGATTGCCGCACGAACCAGGTCGTCGATGACGGCGCCATTCTCGGCATGGACACACGTGAGTGCGCCGATCTGCGCGGCCCGGCGCAGAACCCTGAGCGCCGTCGCGTCATCAACCATCAGTGTGCCGGGATACGCCATGAAGAGCTTAAAGCTTGTCACGCCGAGGATGACGAGCTCATCAAGCTCGTCGAGCCGCTCCTCTCCGGCGTCGACGATTGACATGTGGAGGCCGAAATCGATGACCGCTTTCTCGGCTTTCTTGAGCCACATATCGCGCGCCTCGATCATCGATTTCCCCTGCTCCTGCTGGGCGAAGTCAATGATGCAGGTCGTCCCTCCAAAAGCCGCCGCACGCGTTCCCGACTCGAAATTGTCGCTCGAGACGGTGCCCCCGACGGATGCATCGAGGTGCGTATGGACGTCGATTCCCCCAGGGATCACAAACCTCCCGTTCGCGTCGATTACGCTGTCCGCCGGGAGGCGGAGGTTTGGTCCCACTGCGGAGATTGTCTCCCCCTCGATCAGGATATCAGCGTCGAAATCCCGATCTGCAGTGATGAGTCTGCCGTTGTGAATGAGTGTCGCCATGAAAAGCCCCCTCGAGCCTGTGAGGAATTCTGGGGCAGTATATGAAAGACCCTCGCAAAATGCCAGCGCCTTGAAGCGGACCACATCGGCCCCAAGGGTTTGTTTTTCTTCGGTCCATAAGCTATTTTGTGGGTCAACGAGAGCATTTTCCTGTTCCGTACGGTGTCGTCATTTCCCTCTTTCCCCTGGTCGGTTTTTACATATTGTTCCGGAGGATCCGACCTGTTCCCGTCCGAATCGCCGTCGGCGTGAGCCATGGACCGGGAGCTCCGCTGCACTCGTCCGAGCGTGAATTTCTTTTCATAGGAGGCCTCGATGAACCTCATTGCGATCGTTATTGTTATCGGAATAGTCGTCGTCGTTCTGGCGCTGCTGGGACTCCTCTTCCAGAAGCAGTATCGCAAGGTCGGCCCGAACGAGGTGCTGATTGTCTCTGGGGGAGGGAAGAAGTACGTGACCCTCCCCGACGGGAGCCGCAAGGAGATCGGCTTCCGCTTCCGTATCGGCGGGGGGACGTTCATCAATCCCTTCACCGAGCGGTCGGAGACTCTCCCGATTGAAGTGATCACGGTCAACATCAGGACGCCTGAAGTCCTCACCGCCGGGGGCATCCCGATCCTCGCGGATGCTACGGCGCAGGTGAAGATCGACACCTCCGACTACTCCATCTACCTCGCGACCACCCATTTCCTCGGACGTGGGACTGACGGGGTCCGCGAGGTGGCGCAGACGGTCCTCGAGGGGAAGGTGCGGGAGGTGATCGGGACGATGATGGTTGAGCAGATCTATACCGGCCGGCACGAGTTCTCAAACCGGGTCCATGAGGTGGTGCGCGAGGACTTCGCGAACATGGGGCTCCTCATGATTTCGTTCGCGCTCAAGGACATCAGCGACACACAGGGATACCTCGACGCGCTCAGCAAGCCGCACATCGCGCAGGCAAAGTACGAGGCGGCGGTTGCACAGGCGGAGAAGGACAAGCAGATCGCCATCGTGACTGCGGCGGCAAAGAAGGAAGGGGAGATCGCCCGGCTCAACGCCGAGGCGGAAATTGCCGGCGCGTCGTGGGGGAACGAGGCGAAGAAGGCCGACTCGCAGGTGGCGGTGAACCAGAAGCGGGCGCATGCCGACATGTCGTACGAACTCGAGCGGTTCCGCATCCAGCAGGACGTGAAACGCGAGGAGTTCAAGGTGAAGAACGTGGAGATGGAGGAACAGACGAAACTCGAAGGGATGGGGATCACGAAGAAGCAAAAGGAGCTCGAAGCGAACGTCATCAAGCCCGCCGAGGCGCGCAAGTTCCAGGTCCAGGCCGAGGCGGAGGCGGAGAGCTACCGCATCTCCACGGAATCGAAGGGGAAGATCGAGGCTCGGAAGGCGGAAGATATGGCGGAGGCCGAGCGCATCCGGAACCTCGGACAGGCTGAGTCGGAGGCGATCGCGAGCCGAGCCAAGGCGTACGAGAAGTACAACCAGGCGGCGATGTACCAGACCATGATGGAGAAGCTCCCCGAAATCGCAAAGGCGATCGCAGAGCCGCTTTCGAAGATCGACAAAATCATCATGATCGAGACGGACGGGAAACTCGGGACCTCGAAGCTCACAGGACAGGTAGCCGATATCATCGCGCAGCTCCCCGAGGTCGTCGAGGCGCTCACCGGTGCGGATGTGAAGAAGTTCCTGAAGGACAAGCTTTCCGGCGAGAAGTGAGAGCGGAAGCACCGGGCGGCGTATCCCGTTCCGTGACCAGGGTATTGCATACGAGGTAGAGAGTGGTTGCTGATCGCATCAACCAGATTGGCATTTCCCCGACGCTGAAGATCTCCAACAGAGCACGGGCGATGAAGAGCGAGGGGATTGATGTCATCGATTTCAGCGCAGGTGAACCGGACTTCGCGACACCGCAGAACATCAAGGATGCCGCAAAGACCGCAATCGACCGGAACTTCACGAAGTACACCGCGAACGAAGGGATTCCAGAGCTTCGCGAGGCAATCGCCCGCCGCCTCCGAGAGGACCACGGTCTCGCCTACGAGCCTGGCGACATCATCGTCTCAAACGGTGCCAAGCAGTCGATATACAACGTGATCCTGGCACTTGTCGACGAAGGAGAGGAGGTCATCATTCCGGCCCCCTACTGGGTTTCCTACCCGGAGATGGTCTCGCTTGCAAAGGGCAAGCCGGTAATTGTCCGGACGAAGGAGGAGAACGGTTTCAAACTGACGCCGCAGCAGCTCCGCGAGGCGGTTTCGGGAAGCACGAAGGCGCTTATTCTCAACAACCCGTCGAACCCGACCGGCGCCGCCTACACAAGGAGCGAACTCGAGGAGCTCGCGAATGTGATCGTCGGTGAGGACCTCTACGTCATCGCAGACGAGATCTATGAGAAGATTATCTACGATGATTACAGGTTCGTCAGCTTCGCGACTCTCGGCGAGCAGGTGAAGAAGAAGACCATCGTCATCAACGGCGTCTCGAAAGCCTACTCAATGACCGGGTGGCGGATCGGCTATGCCGCGGGCCCGCACGAGATCATCGATGGAGCCAACAAGGTGCAGAGCCACACGACATCGAATGCATCGACCATCTCGCAGTACGCGAGCCTTGAAGCGTTTACCGGCCCACAGTACGAGATCTCGAAGATGCGCGCAGAGTTCGAGAAGCGGCGGAACTTTGTCCTCTACAAGCTCGGCACGATCCAGGGACTCTCCTGCCGCAAGCCTGAAGGGGCGTTCTATGTCTTCCCGAACGTTTCAGCGTTCTACGGGAAAGAGTACCAGGGAACGTCCGTCCGGAACTCGTATGGAATGGCGTACTACCTCCTCCGTGAGGCAAAGGTCGCCGTCGTGCCGGGCGACGCGTTCGGCAACGACGACTATATCCGCGTCTCATACGCGACGTCCATGGAGGACATCGAAAAGGGGATGGCGCGGATTGTCGAGGCCGTGGCGAAGCTGAAGACACCTGCGAAGGTGAAGTACGTCAGCCTCAACAACAGCATCACCAGGGTGCGGAAGCCAGTCCCGGTGGATTCCTCCTTCTCCGTTGAGAAGCGCGATGCGCTCGTTGCCGAGGCGGAGGCGTACATCAAGCACGACAGCTACTTTGAGTGGAACGCGAACATCAACGGCGTCGTGGTCCAGCTCCGTACGAACGTCCCGCACCTCTACGATTTCTGGGTCGAGAACTGGTATCCGGCGCAGCTCGAGACCGATCTCGAGCCCCACGGCATTGTGTACGCCGTTGACGGTGCCGTCGGGAGGGAACCGCATGCGTTCTACAACTCCGAGACGAAGACCGGCGTCCTGTTCAACACCGATTACTACGGCTCGCTGAGGAGTCTCGCGCTCGGTCTTGTGACGGACGTGGGCGAGCGCCTCTTCGACGTTCACTCCATCCGCGGCATGTCCGCTGACCACGAAGGCATCGGTTTCGTGCTCATGGGACCGCAAGGGACAAACAAGACGGAGTTGTTCTACGGACTCCTCCAGAAGGAGGGAGTCGCTCTCCACTCGAACGACATCCTTTTCGTGCGTTACGGCGGCGGGTACGCGGCTGCCGACAATCCGGAACGGAAGGTTTTCACCCCGACGAACAGCGAGGAAGTGTTCACTCAACTCGCTCAGCTTTTTGACCGGAGCAAGTGTGAGAACGTCGTCACGCGCAAGGAGGAATGCACAAACTCGAAATGCCGCAACGGGGAGGCGTGCGACCTTGACAAAGGAGCCTCGTACTGCTATCGTGCGTCGAAGGAATCGTATGCGATGCTCGACCCATACTGGATAGGAGGGATGCGGAAGCACGTGAAGCGGATCGACCTCCGTGCCGTGTTCCTGCTGAGGAATGATCCTGTCTCCGACCGTTGCGTGCGCCTCCAGCCGGAGGATGCCATCTCGATGCTCGAATCGGGTTTCGCGAGCGGTGCACAACATTCCGACACCTCCAGGAGCCAGCCGTTCTACAACCCCCACCTTCTCGTGACTACGACAGAACGAATGGAGCTCCAGAAGCGTTCGTATGCGAAGCTCTTCAAGGTGGCCCGGTGCTTCAGTCTCAACACCGGGGCGGGCTCGCTCGAGGAGGTGTCGTCCCGGCTCATCGAGGCGCTGACGAAAGAAGTGTGAGCTTGGATCGAGGTCAGGACTCAGATTCCGAGGAATGAGGAATGGCGAGAGACGTGTACGATGTCGAAGCGTACCGGAAGTTCTACGACGAGCTGATCCCGCTCCTCGACGGTCCGAACGTCAAGACCGTTGACCTGGATTGGCTCGAACCGAGGGCCCGTGAGTTTGCGCAGAAGACGAAGTACGGCTCGTACAACTGGACGTCGAAGTTCTCAAGTCGGCTGGCCGCGAAGACCGTCTATCTCGGAAGCGAACGGGTGAGGCTGCCGAACCCGACGGACGAGCAGCTCAGACTCGTGGAGAAGGCCCCTGAGGAGCTCAGCAAGGTTCTTCACTGGATGAAGACACTTCCCTTCGTCCACCTTCGCAGGCAGATGGGGGAGAACGACGGGTTCAATCCGGTGTGCGATCTCTACGTGAGCCTTGCCGATCCGAAGAACGTCCGGCTCGCCTACATGTGGGGGAACACGATGTTCAAGCCGTCGGGCCGGCCCGGGCCGAACTTCGTCATGATCCATATCCCTGAAGAGCATCAGATGCGGGCGCAGATCCTCACGCTCCCCGAGTACAACCTCAACATTGCACTCGGCACCGATTACATGGGGGAGGAGAAGAAAGGCTTCCTCCGCCAGGCGATGTGGGCGGCGGATGAGGGCGGGGACCTCGGACTTCACTCCGGAAGCAAGATCGTCACGGTCCGCGATCCAAGGGACAACTCCCTCAAGAAATACGGTGTCTTCATGTTCGGGATGACGGCGACCGGAAAGTCGACTTGGTCGTGTCACCAGCTCGGCCTCGACCACACGCGGGGCGAGAAGACCGAGGTGTGCCAGGACGATATCGTCTTCCTGCAGCCGGACGGTTCCGCGCTCGGCTCGGAGAACAACTTCTATGTGAAGACCGATGTCGTCGCGGACCAGCAGGAGGCGATGTACCACGCGCTCACTGACAAAACCGCCTGCCTTGAGAATGTCATGATCTCCGCAGACGGCGAGATCAACTTCCTTGATGAATCGCTTTGCGGCAACGGCCGCGCGATCGTGTTCCGCGACCGGCTCAAGGTGAAACGGGACGGGAAGCTGATCGGCATCAGCTCCGAATCGATCAACCTTCCCTCTCTTGATGAGATGGACGGGCTCATCTTTGCGTTCATCACGCGACGCAACACCATCATGTCCTTCGCCCAGGAGCTCACACCGGAGCAGGGAGTTCTGGCCTACCTCTGGGGCGAGTCGACGCACAGCTACGCGACGAACCCGGCGAAGGCGGGGGAGTCGGTCCGGATCGTCGGGACTGACGACTTCATTGTCGGCTCCCGCGCCCGCAAGATAAACCGCCTTCACGAGATCATTATGCACCTTGTGAGCAAGTACCCTGGGAAGGTCCGCTTCTTCATGTACAACACCGGGGGGATGGGGGAAGTCATTGACCTTGTCGAGGAAGGCGGCGTCGCAAAGAAAAGGATGGTGAGAAAGGCTGAGCGTGTCCCGTTGAAGCTCATGGCGTCAATCCAGCGCGGTGACCTGCGGGGAACAAACATCTACGCGCCGGGTGTGCTCGGGACGAAATCGATTGTTGCGGTGGAAGGGAAACCAATCCCCGAGTGGGATGTGGACAAGCTCTATTCGAAGGAACAGATCGACGCTTACTTGAAGGACCTCGTCGCGGGTCGCCGCGAGTTCACCGAAGATATTGCGCGCGAAGGGTTGAAGCCGGAGATCGTGCGGGCGGTGGAGAAGGCCTTCCGCATCGACCCATCGCAGAAGAAGGTCTTCAGCGTTCCCTTCGCGGCGAAAGGTGAGCCGGCGGGCGCGCCTGTGGTCATCGTGAAGACGGAAGAACCGGTGGCGCGTCCCCGCCGCCCGGGAAGCTGGCGCTGGCGGTAGACTGACATCGATCGGCACCTCTCCGCACGGGAGATACTGCAAGAGAGTAAGGTGGAAATGGAACGGACGCTCGCAATCATAAAACCAGATGCCGTGGCGGCAGGCGTCATCGGCGAGGTCATCCGGCGGATTGAAGGAGAGGGACTCACAGTCGCGGCAATGCGACTCGCTCGACTGAGCGAGAGGGAGACCGAGGGATTCTACTACGTTCACCGCCAGAGGCCGTTCTTCGGGTCTCTCGTCAAATTTATGACGTCGGGACCATGCGTCCTCCTCGTCCTTCGAGGCACGGATGCCGTTGTGCGCTGGAGGAACCTCATGGGCTCCACCGATCCTTCAAAGGCAGAGCCGGGAACGCTTCGCTCACTCTTCGGGACGAACATCGAGAGGAATGCAGTCCATGGGTCGGATTCAGAAGATTCCGCCTCCTTCGAAGTGAACTACTTCTTCAAGGGGACTGAAATCGTCGGTTGAGGAGTCCGAATAACCTGCCCGTGCCAGCGACACCTCTTGTGTGGTTCCACTTGTTTTGTTATCTTCACACTATTTGACGGTATAGGCTCAGGTGATGGAATCGCGTCTCAGCTGGCACGAATACTTCATGAAGGTCGCATCGGTTGTCTCGGAGCGATCGACGTGCACCCGGGCGCACATCGGCGCCGTCATCGTGAAAGAGCGGACCATCCTCGCGTCGGGCTACAACGGGGCTCCCGCCGGACTTCCGCACTGCACTGAAGTCGGATGCCTCGTCTATGTCTCCCGGGGTCCGGACGGTGAGGAAGAGGAGAATTGCTACCGGACAATTCATGCCGAGATCAATGCGATTGCCCAGGCGGCGAAGCACGGAGTCCGCATCGACGGGGCTGACATCTACATCACCGTAAGCCCCTGCTACCACTGCCTCAAGACTCTCGCAAATGCCGGCGTTACGAACATCTACTACGGCCGGCCGTATAATTTGCACAGGATTGCCGAACTTATCGGACAGGCCCACGTCAATCTCATTTATGTGCCCCTCCCCGAGGAGAAGGCAAACTTGAATGCAGAACCAAATCCGTCGCCTGATCCGAAGACGGCAGTTGAAAGGGGAAAGGAATGAAGACCCAACTTTCAGACGAACTCCTGGAGCGATTCCTCAGCTACGTGAAGATCGACACCCAGTCCTCTGAGGAGTCGACCACCTACCCGAGCACGGAGAAGCAAAAGGACCTTCTCAGGCTTCTCGTGTCTGAGCTTCAGAGCCTCGGCCTGAAGGATGCGGCAATGGATGAGTATGGATATGTGATGGCGACGATCACTGCGAACACGAGGAAGTCCAGCGCGCCGACGATCGGTTTCATCGCGCACGTCGACACCTCCCCCGAGGTGAGCGGTGCTAATGTGAAGCCGGTGGTGTGGAGAAACTACCAGGGGCAGGACCTCGTTCTTCCGGGCGACCCATCGCGTGTGATCCGTCTCGCCGACAACCCTGCCCTGCGGGATCAGGTCGGCAACGACGTCATCACGTCGGACGGTACAACGCTCCTCGGGGCCGACAACAAGTCGGGCGTCACAGAAGTCGTCGCGGCGGCAGGCTACTTCATCGCGCACCCGGAGGTGAAACACGGCACGATCCGCCTCGCCTTCACGCCTGACGAGGAAGTCGGAACAGGGACGAAATTCTTTGACGTCGGGAAGTTTGGTGCGCAAGTCGCCTACACAGTCGACGGCGAGACGCGGGGCGAGGTCGAAAACGAGACATTCTCAGCCGACAGTTTCACGGCGTTCTTCAAGGGGAAGAACATCCATCCCGGTTTTGCAAAGGGGAAGATGGTGAACTCGATCAAGGTCGCGGCGGAGTTCATCGATCGTCTTCCCAAGGACACCCTCTCCCCTGAGACAACCGAGAAGCGTGAGGGGTACGTCCATCCGTACGTCTTGAACGGCGGTGTGGAGGAGACGTCTGTGAAGCTCCTCATCCGCGACTTTGAGACAGAGGGGCTGAAGGAGAAGGAGGAGTCCCTCGAGAAGCTTGCACGTGAGGTTGTGGCCCGGCACAAGGGCTCCGCACTTGAAGTCAAGATCGAGGAGTCGTACCGCAACATGCGGCACAAGCTCGACGAGGATCCCCGGGTCGTGGAGTACGCGCTTGAAGCGGTGCGGCGCGCAGGACTCACGCCGCGGCTCGGGTCAATTCGAGGCGGCACCGATGGCTCGAAGCTTTCCTACATGGGTCTCCCCACGCCGAACATCTTCGCCGGTGAGCACAGCTTCCATTCGAGGCTCGAGTGGGTGACGCTCCAGGACATGGAGAAGGCTGTCGAGGTGATTGTGAAGCTTGCCCAGCTCTGGGAAGAGCGGGCGAAGTAGCCGGAAGTGAATTACCTTCCTCGAAAGGGGAACGGGGGAGAGGCCGGCGGTGTGGAACCTGTACCGACGGCCTCTTCAGTCTATCGTCGAGCCGGAGGTTGCATCCGCTTACTAACTGGTAGGAAGTGGCTATTCGCTCCCCCCTGAGAAGCTGGAGCGAGTCGTCGGTAATTCGTCCGACTCTTCTGGAGAGCGAGTTTCAGACTTCCGTTGTGTGCGAGCATGCTTTACTCAGGCAAAGTAATGATGTCAAAAAAAAGGTGGTCACTGGAAAATCCATTGTTGAACCGATGCACTGAAAAGGACACAGGTGGTGTAATGAAAGGTGTGATCGTGATGATGCTTGCCCTTGTTTCAGGAATGCTCACCGCGCAGGCGCATGTGAAAGTCGGAGCCGAGGTGCTCATCGAGCGCGAGCTCGGGCTCCTGAAGGGGAAACGCGTCGGCGTTATCACCAACCACACCGGCCGGCTTCCGGACGGAACTCACATCGTCGATGCCCTGCTCGCACGGGGAATCCGGGTCACTGCCCTGTTCGGTCCGGAACATGGGATCCGCGGCGACGCACCGGACGGGGAGAGCGTCAGTCACGGAACCGACGCCCGGACGGGCATCGCAGTCTACTCGCTCTATGGGAAGATCGTGAAACCGACGCCGGAGATGCTTGCGGACGTGGACGTCCTCCTGTATGACATCCAGGACGTGGGCGTGAGGTTCTACACCTACATCTCCACGATGGCCCTCTCGATGGAAGCGGCGGCGGAGCAAGGGAAGGAGTTCATCCTTCTCGACAGGCCGAACCCCATCCGGGGCATCGACTGGGACGGCCCTATCCGAGACGACAGCCTTGCCAGCTTCGTCTCCCTCAATCCGATCCCCGTGAGCTATGGAATGACGCTCGGTGAGCTCGCGGCGATGGTGAACGGGGAGGGATGGCTCTCGAACGGGGTGAAGGCGAAGCTTACCGTCATCCCGCTCGAAGGATGGAGACGGACGATGTGGTTCGATAAGACAGGGCTTCCGTTCGTGAAACCGTCGCCCAACCTCACCACGCTCGATGCGGTAATGCTGTACCCGGGCGTCTGCTTCATTGAAGGGACGAATGTCTCGGAGGGAAGAGGCACGGAGCGTCCCTTCGAGCAAATCGGTGCGCCGTGGATTGATTCGAAGAAGCTCGCTGATTACCTGAACGGAAGGCGTATCCCCGGCGTGAAGTTTGCGCCGCTCACCTACACACCTGTCGACATCGCGAGGATGACGGCCGATCCTAAGTATGAGGGGAAGGAGTGCCGCGGCATCGCCATCAAGATCACGAACCGCGAAAGACTCCATCCGGTGCGGATGGGGATCGAGATTCTCTGCGCGTTGAAGAAGCTCTTCCCGGGGGATTTCTCCTGGCGGGAATCAAGAAGCGGAGGCTCACCCTACATCGACAAGCTGACAGGCTCCCAACTCGTGCGCACGATGATCGATGCCGGGAAGGCGCCCGAAGAAATCTACCTATTGTTCGACGCAGCGAAGCAGAAGTTCGGCTCGACGCGCGCGAAATACCTTCGCTACTGAAGGCTGGTCATCCAGGGAAGCTGACAGCGTGTTGCTCGCGGCCACGCCCTGGATCTTCTCGGCGCTCTGCGCAAAGCCTCTGACGGTTGAAGTCCGGTCAAGTCACCGCCCCGAGGCTTCACCGATGGTTTCCTGCAGCAACGTGAACGTGTACCCCCGCTTCTTCAGCTCCGTGATGAGTTCATTGAGCTTGAGATAGAGTTTATCGGTTCGCCGGGGATCCGCCCCGATGTGGATGAGGAGGAGGAATCCGTTGAGCCCGTCGTGTTGCCGAGCCTCAAAATCAAGAATGCGCTTGTAGATTGCGTCGCTGCTCAGATACTGCTTCCCGAGTTCGGGGTACGTCCAATCCGCGTTCGAGTAGGTGCCCGGAGTGAAGTTCACGAGCGTCAGTCCTTCCTCACGGCACCAGTTGCTGACGGAGGCGTTGAACCATTCGTATGGGGGAAGGAAGTAGGGCGCAGAGTCGCGCTCGATTCCGAATTGTTTCATCTCCGCGTAGTTGTTCCGGATGTCGCTGACGAACTCATCCCGTGTGACGAGGAGCGAATCCCGGTTCTCCCAGGGCGCATACAGGAGGTGCTTGTCGGAGTGGGCCCCGAGGTAGTGACCGTCCTCGCGGAGGCCCCGGATCACCGGTGCAAACTCCGTCTTCCTGTAGAAATCCCCCGTCAAGAAGAACGATCCCTTCACTCCCTGCTTCCTCAGGACCTCACGGATGATGAGGCCTCCATCCGCGAAGTCTCCGCCGGTGAACACAAGGTTGATCTCTTTCTTTGTCCGGTCGGTCCGGACGATGGCGCCGAGGTCATATTCGAGGACCGAGCGGGTCGAGTCGTCCGCGGGTCTGTGATCACGGGCGGCGGAAGCGCGCAGTGGAGCCAGGAGAAAACAGCAAAAGAGGAGGAGCAGGGCGCGCCGCTTCATGGCTTCCATGACCCATCGGCAGTGTTGGTCGGGTGTCGAGCGACTTTCAATATACGCAAGCACACCTCATCGTTCCAGCGATTCTCCCGCCTGGGAGATTCAGCAGGCTTCGTGAGTCGGGGATCGGTGAGTGGCCGGCATCCAGGGGGTTCGCATGCCGTTCGGCGCTGCCCCGCTCACCGACGCGCAGATCCAGACGGTCGCGACCTGGGTTGACCAGGGGGCAAAGAACAACTAAGCTGCACTCCGAGGCGTTTCCCTGGCCACCCTCAGCCCTCGCAGACGCCGGAAAGGAGCGGTTCGCCGCCTCACCGCAGACTCATCCAGTTGATTTCTCACGCCGGCCATTGTATATTCTGCTTACCTTCGAAGGCCTGTCACAATTCTGCTGGAGGAATCGCACATGGAACCATTGTCACCAAATGATGTCCGGTCGGAAGGAACGAAGCCCCGTCTCACTCTCACCGACCAGATCGTCGGAGTCTTCACCTCCCCGGGGGAGGTGTTCGAGGATGTGCGTGTGAATCCGAAGCGCACCACCTCGTGGCTCCTCCCGCTCATCCTCCTGATCATCATTGCCCTCGTATCCCAGGTAGTCATGTTCAATGATGTCCGCATCCAGCAGCAGATGCGCGATCTCACGTCAAAGCAGTTCGACCAGGCAGTCGCCCAGGGGAAGATGACTTCGGAGCAGCGCGATAGAGCGGAGGAGTACACGTCTCCCACGAGCGGCATCGCGACGGCAATACGAATGATCTCGACGTTGATCCTCCTGCCGATCATGTTCTTTATTGTCGTGCTCGTCTGGTTCCTGGGAGGTAAGATATTCTTCAAGTCACCAGTGACCTATCAAAAGACGATGGAGGTCGTCGGCCTGACGTACTGCATCGTCATCCTCGAGTCGATCGTCACGCTGATCCTTGTTCTTGCGATCGGTTCGCTCAACGCCACTCCGAGCGCCGCCATCGTGCTCTCCTCGTTTGATCCAACGGACAAGATTCAGATACTTCTCTCGCATCTTAACGTCTTCACCATATGGTACCTCCTCGTTCTCGGCGTCGGCCTTTCGAAGGTTTTCGAGCGAACGACCGGGGCGGTGCTGGGGATGGTGTTCGGATTGTGGGTGTTGTACGTCGGCCTGACGACGGCGCTCGGCATACGGCTCGGATAGGAATCTACATCATTCCTTGCGGGTCGACGTCGACGCTGATGCGGACATCCCCCGGCGGACCGGGGTGTGATCCGTGGTATGCCGTGAGCGCGGCCTGGATCGCGGAGTGAAGCTCACTCCCGTTCGGGTCGCCCGCGCGGCTTGTCTTTAGGAGGATATGGTACCGGTACTGGTTCCGGACTCTTGCGATGGCTGCGGGGGCCGGGCCGAGGACCTGGACTGACCTTGAAGCCTTTGAGAGAGCTCCCGCCACGGACTCCGCCCGCTCGATGACACGCTCCTCCGATTCGCCCTTCAGCTCGATGAGCGCCAGCCGTGAGAAAGGCGGATAGAACGCATCCCGCCGCTCGTTGATCTCCATCTCGAAGAACTTCCTGTAATCGTGCCCGACGACGAAGTTAAGACAGGGATGGTCCGGCCGGTGTGTCTGGACGAGCACACGTCCCGGGAGGGTGCTCCGGCCGGCTCTGCCCGCGACCTGTGTCAGGAGCTGGAACGTCCGTTCTGCCGCACGGAAGTCGGGGAGGAGCATCTGCGTGTCCGCCGACACGACGCCGACGAGTGTCACGCGCGAGAAGTCGAGGCCTTTTGCCACCATCTGTGTCCCGAGCAGGATGTCGATCGTTCCATCGGCGAACTGCTTTAACATCTTCGCGTGGCTTCCCTTGCGCGACGTCGTGTCGAGGTCCATCCGGAGGGTGCGTGCGGAAGGGAACGATGCGGCGAGCTCTTCCTCAATCCGCTGTGTCCCGGCGCCGCGGAACCGCAGTTGGACACCCCCGCACTGCGGGCAGACGGATGCGACCGGTTTCACGAATCCGCAGTAGTGACAGCGGAGATGTTTCTGCGGCGCGTGGTAGGTGAGGCTAACCCGGCAGTTCTCGCATAGCTCGACATACCCGCAATCCATGCATTCGACGAAGTGGGAGAAGCCGCGGCGGTTCTGAAGCAGGATCACCCCTTCGCCCCGTGCGATCCGAGATTCGATCTCGCCTCGCAGGCGCGCTGATAGGAACTGTTCTCCTTCTGCTTTCCGTCCCTTCGAGAGCGGCGCGCCTGTCCGCCATTCTTTTCTCATGTCAATGATCTCGACCGTCGGAAGCTGCGCCCTGTCGACGCGTTCTGGAAGTTCAAGAAGCCGGTGCCGGCCGATCACGGCGTTGTGGTATGTCTCGAGCGATGGGGTGGCTGACCCGAGGACGACAACCGCGGACGCGAGTTTCCCTCTCATGAGCGCGACGTCGCGAGCATGGTAGCGCGGCGAAGAGTCAAATGATTTGTAGGCAGCCTCCTGCTCTTCATCCACGATGATAGCGCCGAGGTTCGGGAGAGGTGCAAAGACCGCCGAGCGCGGGCCGATGACAATCCGGTAGCGCCCTGTGTGCGCGAGCCGCCAAGTGTCGTACCGCTCGCCGACCGACATGCGGCTGTGGAAGACACCCACCTCGTTGCCGAATTCCGCACGAAAGCGCGCGACGATCTGTGTTGTGAGCGAGATCTCCGGGACAAGGATGATCGCGCCCTTCCCCCGCCCGACTGCATGCCGCACGGCCTCAATGTACACCTGTGTCTTTCCGCTCCCCGTCACGCCGAACAGGAGGAATGAAGTGAAGGAGCCTTCGTCGAGCGAGCCGGCGATGGCATCCACCGCGGATTGTTGATGAGAGTTCAGTGTGAACGTCTGCAACGCATAGCTGTACGCGTTTTCGAACTCACGTGCGACCTCACGCAACGCGAGCCTGAGAGCGCTGAGTGCCTCAAGCTTTCCGAGAATACTCGCGGGAGCGTTAACTGAAGCGAGGAAGTCGCGTGCCCGAATTTCTCTTTCACCCCGGCCGAGCCGGGATCGGATCTCATCCAGGGCGCGGCGCATGAGTCGCTGGCGCGGCGGCAGGGTGTTGAGGAGGCCGTCGGCCACTTCCGCATTCTGTTCATCGAGTTCCACGTACTGCTCGATCTTCGGCTTTGCTTTCAGAGTAAGAGGCCGCTCCACAATCTCGACAATCCCCTGCCGGCTCAGCTTGTGAATCGCCGCATGGATGTGTCTGTTCGCGGTCTGCTGCGCCAGCGTTCTGAGACTCATTTCCTTGCCGGAAGAGAGAGCCTTGATGATTTTTCGCCCGACAGATGTGACCGATCGAAGCGCTTCGTTATCCGGCGGTCGTGCGAGCCGGACCGTCCGGCGGCTCTCCATGGCCATTCCCTGCGGCACCGCCGCCTTCAGGACCTCTCCCCACGATGCCATGTAGTACCGTGCAACCCACTCAGTGAGGGAGATGAGCTCGGGTAGGAAGACCGGAGCATCGTCAAGGATGTCGCGGATCATCTTGACATGTTCTACCGTCGGGCTCTCGCGGAAGCCCACGATAAACCCGGTCAACGTTCTTGCTCCGAACGGGACAAGGACACGGACTCCGCGCTGGGCCAGCGGCCGAAGCTCCGGGGGAATTTCATATGTGAAGAGCCTGTCGGGTGGCACTGGAAGGGCAATATCGGCGAAACGCGGAGTCATGAGGGAATCGCGTGCTGGAGAGCGCGGAGCTCCGCCTCGAGCTCACGGTAGACCTCGAGGATCGGGATCGAGCGATCGAGTGCGACTCTCGTGCCTGAAATAGTGTCTATGAATGCAACGGCCATAGGCTCCACGGTTGCTTGACTGTTCTTGAAGTGTCAGAGAACGTGTTCTTGTTCGAGTGCGTCGAGGAAGCGTTTTGTCGCACCCGTCCTGGCCTTGACAAACGATGCTGCGACTGAACCGGCCCGCTCCCTGAATCCGGGATCGCCGAAGATCTTCTCGAGTGTCCCGGAGAGCTCGGTGTCTGAATTCACGAGGAACGCCCCCCCTTCCTGGACGAGCCGGACGGCTTCCTGCGAATTGGTGATGTTGGGTCCCACGATAACCGGCACACCGAAGGCCGCGGGCTCGAGGACATTATGGACGCTTCCCTTGAAACTTCCCCCCACGAATGCCGCGGCTGCAAGACTGTAGAGCGAAAGGAGGATGCCGACGCTGTCGACGATGAGTATCTCCTCCCCTTCATATGAAGTGATCTGGGAGAATCGGAGGTACGTGAAATGAGAATTCAAGCCCGCTTCGATCCTGTCGAGATTCGATTCAGTCGGCTCGTGCGGAATGAGGATTGTCAGCATCGAAGGGAACTTCCCGCGGACCGCAGCGATGGCCGGGAGCACGACCGCCTCGTCCTCCTCCCAGCTGCTCCCGACGACGAAAATGAGTCGGCTTTGCGTGACCGCATTGGGGAGCGAAATCCGCCGCCGCGCGCTTTCTCTTGCCTGCCATACCCGGTCGAACCGCGTGTCTCCCATGACGGCGATCCTTCCGGCGGAAATTCCCAGACGCCGGAACCGTCCCTCATCGTCGGCGGAGATCGTAAGGATCCTCGCATCGCCGTACAGAGCCCTGAGGAAGCTTGCAGCAAGTGCACCTCGTCTGCGGCGCGGATTCACGGTGGCGCTTGCGACGAAGACGGGAATCCCCCTGCGGTTGAGCGCGGCGATGTGGTTGAACCAGAGGTCGTAGCGAATGAAGATCGCGGCGCGAGGGCGGATGAGATCAACGAAACGCCGGGCGTCTGCAGGCCGGTCGAGGGGGATATAGGAGAGAAGATCGGCCTGCTTGAACCCTCTCGCGTGTTCATAGCCTGAAGGGGAGAAGAATGTAACGACCACCTTCGCCGAAGGGTTTCGTTCCTTGATTGCAGCCACGACTGGCTTTCCCTGCTCGAACTCTCCCAGGGATGAAACATGGACCCAATACCAGGGGCTTCCGGCAGGATACTTTCGAATCTCACGTTCCAGCCGGATGAAAAGATCCCTTCTCCCTTCGAACCCTCTTCGGATCTTCCCGTTCACCACTGATGCGGCCTTGAAGAAAACGAGGAGAACGGGGACCGCGACAGCGTTATAGAGAAGACGCCAGATCCGGGATGACAGCTTCAATTTTACCTCATAACCGATGAGAGCCGAGAACGTGTGCGACGGCATCGAGGACGTCGTCCACGCCGATCTCCCGCATGCATCTGAAATGCCCCAGCGGGCAATGATCCCCCCCGATGTGTGAACAAGGCCTGCAGTTGAGCTCGGCTCGCTCGATCACGATGTCTTCCGGCCCCTGGGGGAAGAAACCGAACTCCCTGACCGTGGGCCCGAAGACGGCCACGACGGGGCGCTTGCGTGCCGAAGCCATGTGCATGAGACCGGTGTCATTTGTCACGAGCACGGTGCAGTCGTCCATAAATGACGCGCTCTCAAGAAGTGAGAGCCGCCCGGCAAGATTCGCGATCTGATCGTCAGATGCGCCGGCGCTCCGAATTGCCTCTTCAATTCGCGCACAGCGCGCAGCGTCCTCGGGACCGCCGAAGAGGTAGATCCTGACTCCGAGTTCCCTCACAAGCCGTGATCCGACCGAGGCGAAACGATCCTCCAGCCACATCTTTGTCCCATGCTTTGCCCCGGGGGCGAGACCGACGATCGGGCGATTGACTGTGAGGACCGGTGCGTGTGAGCGCGCAGCAAGCCAGACATCGTCGGGAATGTGAAGTTCAAGCCCCGGGTCAGCCAGCGCGGTGACGTGCCGAATCGTCCGAAGGTAGCGCTGGGTCACCGGAGGAGCGGCGCGAAGGAGGTTGATTTTGAACCGCACAAGGAGCCAGCGTCGAAGCGTGAACTTCCTAGCCACCCTGAGCGATCTGCCGACGCGCCACCTGAGCAGCCGGCTCCGAAGGGAGTCGTGGAGGTCATAGACGGCGGCGTACGCGTTCTTGCGCAGGCTCCGGCGAAGACGCAGGATCCCTTGCACTCCCTTCCGGACATCCAGATCGTACAGGGTGGAGACTGACGGATTCCAGCGCACGAGATCTGCATACTCCGACCGGACGACGACATCGACGTCGGGTGCGTTCACATCCTGTTTCAGAGCCCGGAGGAACGGGGAGGCAAGGATGATGTCTCCAATGGAACTCAGTCGGATGACCAGAACTCTTTCCAGGGCAGTCCCATGCGGTTAGAGAAGAACGGGAATACAAAAGTTTACCATTTTTGCACATGATTTCCAAGATGAGACATCCACACGTCACGAGACCCAGGAGTCTTCGGCAGAGTGCTGCGCTGGCCGGGCGTCACCTGAACCCTGAGCGAGGTAACGTCAAAGCATCATTCTGAGGGAGAGAAGCGGGCGAAGAATCCCTCGCGCTAAGGGTCTCTCGTTTCGCCCGGGAGGCTGGGTGGGAAGAGGTTTTGCATTTTTCGCCGGATGTTCGTAAATTTAACGTTGTGAAATTTGCCCGATGCGTTATGTCCAGAGTACTCCGCTTTCCGACGATGCACCGCAGACCCGAGCGGCGGGTTGCGGTCGGCACGGCGGAGAAAGCGGCGCTGCTGGCAGGGAGCGCAGAAGGTTCACGCCGCACGACCTGTCAGCCCAACAACCTCTAAAGTGTCCCACTCAGACTGGGGCACTTTTTTTTTGACAATGGCGAAATCGACACCGACAGTCTCGGACATTCACTCCATCATAGAGTCATGGGCTCCGGGGCAGACCGCGTGGGAGGAGGACAACGTTGGACATCTTGTCGGCCGAAAGGATGCACCTGTAAGACGGCTCCTCCTGGCGCTCGATCTAACGGAGGAGATCGTCGCTGAGGCTCGGCGCGCGAGAGTACAGCTCATCGTCACACACCATCCCGTCATCTTCCATCCGGTCTCATCCGTTACCGATTACGATCGCACCGGCCGCCTCCTCCTTCAGTTGATCGAGGAGGGGATTTCCGTTGTTTCAGCCCACACGAACCTCGACTTCGCTCGTCACGGCGTGAGCGAGTCGCTCGCCCTCATCCTCGGCCTCGGCTCCATTCGCATTCTGCACGCCGGAGAGGGGAAGCTCGAGAAGGTCGTCGTGTTCGTGCCGAAGAGCCATGCCGATGTGGTGGCCGACGCGATGGCAAAGGCGGGTGCTGGCTCTCTCGGAGAGTATGACGACTGTTCATTTCGTGTTGAAGGAACGGGGACATTCACACCGTCGAGCCATGCGAATCCGTACATCGGCCGGGCCGGGGAGATGGAGCGCGTGGAGGAAGTACGGATTGAAATGATCCTCCCATCCTGGAAACGGGGCGGGGTTCTCGCCGCGATGAGATCTGTTCATCCGTACGAGGAGGTGGCATACGACGTTTACGACCTTTCAAACCCGAATCCATACTAAGGGGCCGGCACAATCGGAACACTTCCCCGTCCGTTGACGCAGGATGCATTCCTGCGACATGTCCGCCGCAAGCTTCGTGCGGCGCATCTCCGTTTCGTACGGGGGCGCACTGCGCTGATCGAACGAGTAGCTGTCTGCGGCGGTGCGGGATCCGACCTTGTCGGCGAAGCGGTTCGCCAGCACGCCGATGCCCTTGTGACGGCTGACGTCAAGTACCACACGTTCCTGGATGCGGAGGGCTGCCTCACACTGGTCGATGCGGGACATTTCGAGACGGAGTCGGTGGCGATCTCCCCCCTTGCACGCCGCCTTAAGGAGGAACTCCGCCGTCAGGGGTGGGTCGTCTCGGTTCAGTTGTCGAAATACATGAAGAATCCGGTTCAGTGGCTTTGAATAGGGAAAGGGAGAGCACATTGAAAGAACGCTTGAGCAGGCTGTACGCACTGCAGAAGGTGGACAGCAGTCTGAATGAACTTCAGGAGATGAAAGGGGACCTTCCGGAGACTGTGAAATCCCTTGAATCACGCCTGGGCGAGATGGGAGCTGCCGTCAAAGCGCTTGATGAGACTATCACCGGAGCGCTCATCGAGCGTGACAGGAGCGACCTCGAGGCCGCGGAGCTGCGGGAGAAGATCGAGCGGGACAAGGATCGGCAGTATCACGTTCGCTCAAACAGGGAGTACGATGCCCTCACGAAGGAGATCGACGAGGCGGTGGCGCGAAGCAGCGAGCTTGAGAAAGCGATGGACACTCTTGCAGACAAGGCGCGCCTCGCCCGCGAGGACAAGGAGAAGCTCGAGGAGCAGCGCCGCGAGGTCGAGACGGAGCTCATGGAGCGCCGCAAGGAACTCGAGTTGATCTCGAAGAGCACTGAAGAGGAAGAACTCAACCTCCAGCACGAGCGTGAGAAGCTTGTTCACCGGATCAAGAGAGAGAGGGAAGAAGACCTCAGGGAATACGAGAGGATACGGCCTGCGAAGGGAGGAGTCGCGGTTGTGCCGATCCGGAGAGGTGCGTGCGCGGGCTGTTACAGCGCGGTGCCGCCGCAGCGCATCCTCGAGATCAGGGCCAGCGAGCGGATGTACTCGTGCGAGCACTGCGGCCGCATCCTCATCTCCGATGAAGTTGCGGAGAACAGCGCGGACGTTCGATGAGACTCCGCGCCTACATTGACGGCGCTTCCCGCGGCAACCCGGGTGAGAGCGGGATCGCCCTTATCCTCAAGGACGAATACGGCCGCCTTCTCTTTGCCGCGGGCGAGTACGTTGGAGCAATGACGAACAACGAGGCCGAGTATACGGCGCTGGAGAGGTGTCTTGAGACAGTGGAGATCCTCCTGCCGCGGCCGGCAGACGTCACGATTCACTCCGACAGCGAGTTGATCGTGCGCCAGGTGAACAAGGAGTACGCCACGCGGGAACCGAACCTGAAAGCCATGCGCGACCGTGTCTGGAAGAAGGCCGGGGCCCTGACAGAAGCCGGCTGGGGAATCCAGTTGAAACGCATCCCTCGAGAAGAGAACAAGGATGCGGATGCGCTCGTGAACAGGGCTGTCGATTGGAAGCTCAGGTTTCCTGCCCCGCCCCGGAAGACATCGGCCGCGCGCACGCGAAAGCAACGCAGCACGGGTGATGATGTCGACGCAGCCGTTGCGGCGAGGCGGAAGCCCTGATCGAAGGTTTTCCCTTAGACGTTCTTTTCATATATTTCTACAAGGCCACGAGAGGTCAGGCAGCCGTGGTCCGCAAGGGCCAAGGAAAGTCCGAACTCCACAGGGCAGGATGCCCGGTAACACCGGGGTTCTCGCTGCGTTACGCGCGGCGGGAAACGGAAAGTGCCACAGAAAACATACCGCCCACCTGCGGCCGGTCATGACCCGCCTCTGGTGAGTAAGGGTGAAAAGGCGCGGGCTCCGTCAGGAGCCCGGTCCGCCGGCCGCGAGGCAAGCGGACAGGTAAGAGCTCACCGCCTCTGTGGTAACGCAGAGGGCACGGCAAACCCCATCCGGAGCAAGACCAAGCAGGAAGGACCCTCGCTTCCCTCCGGGGAAGGGAGGACGAAGTGGCGCCGCTTCGCTTTCGTCCGCCGTTGGTGGATCAAGATCTGCCGTTGGTGGATCAAGATCCGCCGGAGGTGGACGAACGGACTTCCGGGTAGGTCGCTTGATTCCATCGGTAACGGTGGAACCAGAGAAATGGCTGCCTCTCCCCGTATGATCGACACGCGGGGACAGACAGAATTCGGCTTATCGATCCTCGTGGCCGTGAATGTTCGAGGCGGCGCGCTTCAGGGAGTGTCCCTGCAAGCGCGCAGCCTTCGCTTTTCGCGAAAGTCCGTCGTTTGATTGACGGGGAGCAAGTGTTGCATTACCGCTGGACCATTCTTGAGCCGCCCGACCCTGTTCGACTGAAGGGACTGGCCGCCGAGATACAGACAACTGAGACGATCGCCCGGGTTCTCATGAATCGGGGCATCGAGACGTTCGAGTGTGCCCGGGACTTCTTTCGCCCCGACATCTCAATGCTCCATGACCCGTTCCTCATGGACAGCATGCACGCGGCAGTCGACCGGGTCCTTCGGGCGTTGGAGCAGCGCGAAAAAATCCTTGTCTTCGGCGATTACGACGTTGACGGAACGAACGGCGCCGCCATGCTCATGCTCTTCCTGCGCGACATCGGCGCCGATGTGATCGTTCACATCCCCAATCGCGCGCAGGAAGGGTACGGCGTCTCAAAGGTCGGCATCGATCGAGCCTACCGCGAACACGCGACACTCATCGTGGCGGTGGATTGCGGCATTACCGCCGTCGACCAGGTCGGGTATGCGCGCTCCCTCGGC
>Ga0066636_10000232_pt1 | contig 28791 bp, 32 predicted proteins | sample CryGeyCG2014_080_2_FD_62736 | JGI IMG/M metagenome (GOLD analysis project Ga0066636, IMG submission 62736) | Groundwater microbial communities from aquifer - Crystal Geyser CG07_land_8/20/14_0.80 | ecosystem: Environmental > Aquatic > Deep subsurface > Groundwater | place: USA: Utah: Grand...
GGGATCAAGATTCTGCTCGGGCGCGATTCCCCGCACTTCAGCTATTTTTCCATTTTCCATCCTGATGGCTACCCGAGGAACGGTCGGTTTGCCGTCTTTGTCATTGGAATAATAAACATAAAATTCACCTCCTTTAAGTTGAGCTCTTGCTGTTTCCTCTCCTGCCGTGCACCAGCCTGTGCCGTGCCCCTGTAATGAACCTACTAAACGCTTTAAAGTTTCTTCTCCAGGATTTTGACAATATTTAACCCATTGTCCTTCAGTTGTAAGTAATTCATTTTGTTCGGCCGGAGTGACTTTTTCAATAGCGTAAGCGTAAAGTTTGCCGAAGTTTTCACCCTGAATGATTTTCTGCAATTCAGCATTTTCTCTCTCTCCTGAAATCTCTTCTCTCCCTACCTTTTTAACAATGATGTCCATTACGCAAGACAAAGCTTCTCTGTCCAAATCAGGAAACGGAGCTACCGTGTCCTTTCTTCTCTTGGCAAAGGCTTTCTTCTCCTTGTCAAAAGTAGAAAGATTCAATATGCTTCTAAAAACCCAATACTTTGCCCAGGTCGGGTAAGGGGCGTCCGAAGAGCAAAGATAATCAACCCAATTGTCAAAAGTTGACTCTTGATCTCTGACAATAACTTCTATCGCCTGCTTTCTTAACTCCTCGGTAATTTCAATGTCTCCATGTCCTCGTTCGCGGGCCAATCTCTGTTGATTCTCAAAATAACTTTCCGGGACATCTTCGGGCTTAATGACATATTCCCTATGATAGGATTTCTTGAGGCGTTCAAAAACTTTCGGATCTTTGTGATATCCGTGTGTCTGCTCAATAACCTTAAGAAACTCAGCGATTCTTTCTTCCTGACTGACAGGATTCTCTTTGTTCACAGGGATATCGTTGTATTTTCCTTTTAAAAATTTTTCTCCTGAAAATTCTCCTGAAAATTTTTCCATAATAATTTTTAACTGATTAATTGCTTTAATTAAAAATCTCAAAGCGGGAGGCTGAAGATGCCGGAAAGATAATATAGGCCGAAGGCGGAGAGGACGATTGCCTCAATTAAACTCAACCAAATGACAAATTTATTTGAGGCCAAGCGTATTTTCATAGTGAACAAGGCTATCAAGAAAACAATAATCTCGTCCAACATATAAAAAAGAATATAAATGGAGATATACAAAAATTCCTGAAAAGCTGATATCCCCGCATTAGCCAAAGACCCGGCGAAAAATACCGGCAAAATCGCAGAGCACGGGAATTCCACAATTGTAATCACAGCCGCAAATAAAAATACTCCAACAAGACCGACAAGAATCCCTTTTGAGCCCCTTAATGTTTCCTGAATTTTTGAAAAAAACTTTGAAACTAACCCATCCCCCTGGATCGCTTCACAAGCCGGTCCGAATTTCCTGAATTTAATAAACTGTTTGAAAAAATAAATTCCTCCGCCTAGTCCAAGTAATCCTATCAAAATTTCCATTGCCTTCAGATAAGAAGAAAGGATAGAAAAAAGCTGATACCAAATTAAGATTAAAAAAGCGTAAATAACAGAAGCGGTGATAATAAACAATCCGCCGAACAAAAGAACCCTTTTCCTTGAACCGAGATTCAGAAGCAATGCCAAAATCAAAACCAAAGCCCCCAAGGAACAAACATTAAACCCGTCAAAAAAACCCAACAAAACAGCTTGAGCCGGTAAAGAGTATTTGTTTATATCAACCTCGCCGATAAAAGGAATTTTTACCTTGCCTGCTCCGCCCTTATCGTTCCCGCTTCCGCCGGCGCCACCTTCAATATGCTTTTTTATAGATGCCTCTATCTCGCCACCGGTTGAATCGCCGAATCCGGCGAAAAAGTCATCGCCAATAAAAGTAAGTGGCACCAAACCGAGGTATTTTTCTGCTCCCAGTTTTTTGCATAATTCTTCCAGAGATTTTTGACACCCTGAATCGCCTATATAATGACGGTCTATTTTAATTTCAGGATACTTTATTGCAATCCCGTCTAAAAATTTTTCTTCAGCGGCGCAAAAGGGACAATTATGCTTATAGAAAAAAATAACATCCCCATCCCCTTCCCCGCTTTGGGCAAAAACCGAACTTACCCCATTAGTAAAAAAACCGAATAAAGCGAAAACAAAAATAAAGAAAAATAGAAGGTTTTTAGCAAAATTCATTCTTTTATCTTAACAAATTTGTCTATCTTGTCAAAATATAATGACTGACAGAATGGTAAGGATGCCGAAAAACAAAACAAAAAAACCAAAATTTATCTTCCTGGACGTCTTAATCAACAGGTCTATGGTCAACAAACCGAAAAGGAAAGAGAATAAAAAACCGGCCATAGCTTCTTTTGAAAAATAAAGTGAGGCCTCGGGTAAATTTAATAATATATTAGCTGCCAAAATAACCGGCAAGCTCATCAAGAAGCTAATCCTCAAACTTGCTTCCTCCCCGAACTTTCTCAAAAGGAGAAAAGATACTGTGAGACCTGACCTTGATAAGCCCGGCAAAACAGATAAGCCCTGAACAAAACCAAGCAGAATCCCGTCTTTAAGAGTCGGATCATTGTAACCTTTCAACCCGCCTGCATCGCCATGCAAAGCATTACGGGCAGGCCCGCCTCCCCTAGTCTTAATTTGAAGAAAAGCTGTAACCAAGAGCAGTAAACCGATTATCAGCGTCAGAATCCGGCCCACGCCCTTAATCTCTTCGTCAAATCCGGTAAAAAATTTCAGCAAAAGAAGCCCCAAGAGACCGCTCACAAGGGTTGAGACAAAAAGAAATTTGAAAATGTTCTTTTCCTCAAGGCCTCCTGATTTATAATTAATGATGGTTTTAAAAATAGAAAAAACATCTTTCCGCAAATAAATTAAGGCTGCTAAAAAGGTTCCTAAATGAAGGAAAAGAACGCCCTTAAAAATATCCATCATTTCCTGCGATGGATCAAAAAAATTAGCCTGCAATAAAAATAAGACGCCTTCGGAGCTCACCGGAAGCCATTCAAAAATGCCTTGAACAATGCCTGAAATAATTTCCTGAAACATGAACCCATTTTATCAAAAAAACAAAAAACGTCCATAAAGGACGCTTCCTGTTTTTATATTTTTAAAATTTTGCGTTTATATTTCTTCTTCCTCTTCTTCCTCTATTTCCTCTATTTCCTCTTCATCCTCTTCATCCTCTTCATCCTCTTCCATCGTTATTCCCTCATCATCACCATCACCTTCTTCTTCTTTATCCAAATTTTTATCTTCATCACCATCTTCCAAATCCATCTTTAATTCCTCGTCAAGAATTGATTTTTCTGTAATCATTTTTTGAAAAAAATTTCTAATTTTAAGCATCAGGCCAATGGGAGACGAACCCCATTAAAACCATCTAAAAAAGAACTTATATCAAATCAAACCCCTTGTCAACACTCAAAACACAGATACGCGCAAATCCAAACGCAGATGAGCGCAAATCACTCGTAAATTTAATCTTTAATTTGTTTTTTATTTTCAAGTTTTTGTAAATAATTTTCTTCTGAAACTACGCTCCTGCCAATCTCTTTTTCTGTTTCTTTTCTGGCTTTGCCCGCGACAAATCCGCCCCTTTTTACCACTTTTCTATTTTTCGGAAAAATGTCCGGTTTTTCTTGTTGAGAAATTTCGGTCGTCACTTTTTCTCCCAACATTGTAAAAATCAATTCTAAGTCATCCATATGGTCGCGCAAATTTTCTCTTTTTAACCCTTTCAATTTCTGGTATTCGCTCGGCGTTATGCCGAAGCACGCCTTGGAAATTTCTGCTGTTAAAATTGCGTATTCCTTCTCTTCTTTTACGCCTCGCTTCAGCCATTCATCGGTCAATTCCTCGCGGATAGCAATTCCTCGCATCCTCTTTTCTATCCAATTATCGGAATATCCTTTGAGCTTATAAAACATCCTCGTTCTTTTTGTAGCAAGTTCAGGGTCTTCTATTTCCTTTATCCTCTCATACCCAACCTTTGCCAGCCATCGCTTAAACGGCTCTGCTTTTGATGATGGGATTGACTGAATTATGCGGAAAATACCTTCCGTATTAGCACAATTTAATCTCTGTTTTCCTCCTATGGTTTTTATCAAAAGGGGGGTGGCAATTTGCCCCCACCCCTTAGAAAGCTCTTGATCTCTACGACGCATGTCTTTTAAATATCCATCCGGCTGGACAGAATCGGTTAATGCGGATATGACATCGGTAATCACAAACCACCATTCGTTATTATGAATAGTTTTTCTAATTTCCTTTTTTGAAAAATCGCAATTTTAGTCGTCTCCATATTTTTTGATTTTTAAATTAGCCCTACTTTTCTTTTGATTTTTTTAATTTCAGCGGGCTTTTCCAGTAATTTTCCTTATCAATAATATTCTTTTTTACTTTTGCCCCGCAGGACAATTCCTCATTTTTCATTTCCTCTTTTTTATTTCGTATCTTAAGTTATTAGTCCTAAGGTATGGCTTGGTGTCATCCGTTGCTATTTTGCCCTTAAAAATATTTACGGAAAATATCCTTTCGTTAAGTTCTTTCAACGCCCTGTCCGCTTCAGTTTTTTAAAAATTAAAATCTTCTATAAGCTTATCTGCTCTTTGGCCTTTTTTTATAAATCTTGACATATAAGCCGCCAGAGGACTATAAACCATATTTCTGTTAAAGCTGAGAATAAGTTCTGCTATCTGATCCAATTCCTTTGTCCATCTCCCTGATTTTAATTTTAATTCGCTTAATTTACCCTCTAATATAAGTTCGTCAATTTTTCTTTCAGTTATTCTCCCTTTTTTAATTACCTCAATCATCCCATCTAATCCAAATTTTTGGTAAAAAACGCAGCCCTGTCTTAACCAATCATAATAAAGCTCCCATCTCTGCCCCGTAAATGGATAAAATAATCTATTGTTTATTTGATAATTTCTGACAAATTCAAATCCGAATAATTCTGAACATAGATAAACTTCTCCAAAAAATTGAGTAAAGCCTTCCTCCAGCCCCCTCGCTAACTGATTACAATCCGTTAACCCCACGACATTATGAACGAACTCGTGAGACAATAAGAAAGTGGAGGTTATGGGACTCAATGTTTGTTTTTTTAAATAAATTCCCACCTTCAAGCCGAACATCTTATTGTCCGCTTTATCGAAGTTTGTCCCGCGCACGCCTATCCTGTCAAAAAAATCATATGGTTTGGGAAAATTATCAACAATAAACAATGGCTTATTGTATTTTATTCCCTCTTTTTGTAAAATTTTTTTAAATTTTTCAAAACTCTCTTTTAGTTCAGTTTCAGTATCCTTAAAATTAATCTTTTCAATATTTTCTTTAATTTTTTCAATGTCTTCTGACAATAAAATTCTTAAAGCTTCCATCTGCCCTATTTCCGATTCTACCTTAAGCTCGGCTATTGTTCTATCAATTTCTTTTATTACAAGATTTTTATCAAAACCTATCTTTGAAAATCTTTTTTTGAAAAAATCAGCAAAATCGTCTGCATCACTCCAGTTCCCTCTTGTTATAAAAACCCCTGCTTTGAAAATATTAAATCCATTCATATTTATATGATAACAAATCTGTTTAGGTTATTAAAAACGCACCGATAAATATTGAAATGATTGCTATAATTTTTACCAAAACTATAGACTTACTAACTTCTTCTTTTAAGATTGAGGGAAAAAATCTGCTTAATATTACAGCTATTAACAAAACGAAAATGGTTGAATGGAAGATAGGCTATAAACCAAAGAGGCATAGCCAAATGACAAAGCGATTGTAAGCAAAAGACTTCCAAAGAGGAACAAACCCTTGCTTATAGACATAACAATAATGACTTTTGCTCCAAACTCCTTTATAGATTTTATCAATTCCGGCAAGTAAAAATAAACGATTGGAATTGTCGCGATTGCCACCCCTATTCTCACATAAGCAAAAACTGTCCAATAATCCGTGAAATCCAAAACGTACTTTATTAAAATTATATTTACAGGCAAAATTATTACGCACAATATCGTCTATTTAAAAGCCTTGCTGAATCTTATTTTAGAAAAATCTTTTATTGAAATTAAAATCGCCCCGAGGACTAACAAAAAAATCCCGATATACTTATATATGGTTAAAACCTCGCCTAAAAATATTACTGCATAAAATAGGACAATCAACGATGAAAGATAAGCCAAGGGGACAATCCTTGAGACTTCTTCAACCTGCAAAGCTTTTAGAAAAAATCCATTGGACAAGATGTAAACTATTCCCGCCACAATGGCGAGAAAAATATTAAAATAAGACAAAGAAGAAAGTCCATGGTAAACGGTAATTATTACGCTTATTATCAAACCAAAAAAACCAAGCAATATCATTGGAATAAATGCCTGCTTAATCCACTTAGCAAATATAAATTTATCTATCGTGGCTGAAATTGCCCAGCATAAGGTGGCCAAAATTGAAAGCAAAACCCACATAAATTACTTATCTTATTTATTTTTTTTATTTTTTTTATTTTTTTACTTCTTGAACGCCGAGATCGCGACAAATTTTTTCAGCTAATTATCCACATCCTTGTGTCTGGGAACCGTAGATGATCGCTTAATCAACGGATTAAAAAAGACACTATGCTTAGCGCCTTCTCTAAGAAAAACACACCCATTCTTAACAAGATGTCTGATTAAATCTACTCTTTTCATTAAACAGAGATAGTGAATTGCTCTCTGGCGAAAACCTTGCCGATTTCTTTTTTTACTATCAATCGATTTGTTTCAAGGATTAAAAAAAGCGCTTCTCTAAGATTTTCCCTTGCTTCTTTAATGGTTCTGCCTTGAGTATTAACCCCCGGAATTTCCTCTATCCATCCCAAATACCATTTCCCTCTCTTTTTATATATAGCTGTAAATTTCTGTTTCATATTTTTAATTTTAATAAATAGCCCCTCCCTTGTCAATTATCAATTTCCTTATTTGATTTCTTTATCCAGAGAATTGGAGGGAATAAAGTTTGTAATATTCGCCTTGTTTTTCCATTAATTCCTGATGATTGCCCTGCTCCGCTATTCTTCCATTTTTAAGAACCAAGATCTTATCGGCATTTCTGATTGTGCTCAATCTGTGAGCAATAATAAAAGTGGTTCTGCCTTTGACAAGAACATCCAGCGCTTCCTGAACCAATTTTTCTGTCCTGACATCCAGAGAAGAAGTGGCCTCGTCCAGAATTAAAATCTTCGGCTCGCGGATCAAAGCTCTGGCAATGGCAATTCTCTGCCTTTGTCCGGCAGAAAGCTTAATCCCCCTCTCCCCGACGAATTGATTATATTTTTTGGGAAACTTTTCAATAAAATGGTCGGCGTTGGCCGCCTTGACCGCCTCTATTATTTTTTCATCGGAAACGGAAAATTTACCCAGCCTGATATTATTTTTAATGGTATTGTTGAAAAGAATTATATCCTGCGGGACATAGGCAATATTATCTCTTAAATTTTTTAACTTTAATTTCCTGATGTCGGTTCCGTCAATCATAATCTTTCCTTTATTCGGAATAATGTATAAGGAAAGCAAATCAACTAATGTTGTTTTCCCTTCTCCGCTTCCGCCGATTAAAGCGATTTTTTGGCCGGGGTTGGCGACAAGATTAATCTCGTCTAAAATCATTTTCCCCTTCTTGTAGCCGAAACTTACATTTCGAAATTCAACCTCGCCTTTAACGTCCTTCAAAACAATTCCTTTCTCGTTGTAATTTTCTTTTTTAACCTCCAAAAGCTTTTCCACTCTTTTAATAGCAGTCATTCCGGTTCTGAATATCTGCCACTCATACCCCAGAAGCGTTAATGGCTCATGAAGCAAATCCAAATAACCGAGGAACATTATAAATTCACCGACTGATATCCCGTCGATTTTCAAAAACCATATTCCGCTTCCGAAAACAACGATAAACCCGATGGAATAAAAAACTTTCTCCCATACATCCAAAGATATCCAAAGAAGATTAAAATTCTTCAAAACATTTCCGGCTTTCTCTTTATAATCCTCCCTCGTCATCTTTTTCTGAAATTCTTCAGCTGTGCAAGCCTTTATTGTTTGAGTATTTATAATAGAGTCGTGAAGGTTGCCTGAAGCGCTTTCAAAAACTTTATTGAGATTTTTTTGCGCCTTAATAATCGGGGGAGTTTTGTAAATAATAATCAGAAAATAGCCCAAAACGATAAAAATTGCTCCGAGGGCCAATTTCCATTCAATCGTAAACAAAATTGCGATTCCGATGATGGCCGTCAATACTTGAGGCAAAAACCAAGCCAAGACTTCATCTACGATGGTTTGAATATAATGAGCCGCTCTCTCAATCTTGGAATAAATACCGCCCATTTTCTTGGCTTTATGAAAGCTGATGGGCAATCTTGAAACATGCCATGACGCCAGACAAATTAAATCAGTATAAATATCTATGCCCAAAAAAGTAGTCCCTTGGTCAGATTTTAAATTCAGCAAAACGCCGATAATGTTCAGCGAAAACCATAGGCCTAAAACAGCAAAAATGATGCCCAAATCTGACAAGCCTTCTTGAGTTATATCCACTAATCTTCCGTAAATGTAGGGAACTATTGCCAAGAAAATAGAACTGGCCAAAGAAAGAAACACGAACTTATAAACTTCTTTCTTGTATCCCCTCAGATATTTCCAAATAATTTTTATTTCCCTTAAAAATTCCATAACTCTTTATTATTTATTTAAGTCGGGTTTGGATTGCGTTGCCGGTTAATTCTCTGATGGCGTCGTTGGCGATCCATTTGGCGGTTTTTGACTCCTTCTTCAAAATTTTCTTAGCAACCTCAATGGCCTTTTTATTTAAAACTGCGTTCCGCTTCCCTATCTGCCTCAACGCCCAATTAACAGCCTTTCTGACAAAATTCCTTTCATCATCGGACGCCTTTATGATAATCGGAAAAAAAATTTCAAACTGTTCATTTTTTATTTTTTTATCTTTCACGGCCAGAACAGCCATCAAAGCAAACCCGGCTCTTTTTTCAAATTCACGTTCGCGGGAACTCCATTCAACGCACTTTTCGCAAGCCGGTGGCAACTGCCAAAATAAATTAAGACAAACCCGATCGCAGACATCCCAAGAATCGAAATCCTTTATCCATCGATCCATTTGTTTTTCAGTAAAAATTTTCGGCTCAGCGATTATGCCTGCCAAAATCCTCGCTTCATGAATTCCTGTTTCCCAAAGTTCTTGAGATAATTTACTGTCCTTCCCGATTTCCTTTCCCAACTCCCTCAACTCCGGCATAGAAACCCCTAACATTTTCTTGCCCTGAATGCCAAAACGAGTCATGCCGGCAACATTTTTAGGATTAGAAAATTTTTTAAGTTTTAACAAAACACTCTTAGCTTCCATTTTTAAATTTTAATTTTCTGACCTCTTCTTTCTTCAATAATTTTTTCTATATTGCCTATTTCTTTCCTATAAGCGCAGAAATCGCATTCCTGATTTGCCACCGGAATTGCGTCTTTTGAAAGGCACTTATGGGCGTCAATAATTACTTGGTTCACCCACTCATCGCTTCCTTCATAAGGAATAATTTTAATATCAAATTCTATTTTAGCGTCAAACGAATCTTTGTCCGTATTGCCGTTGCAGTAGACGAAATATCCTGTATTGGAAACCTTAAAATCGTTCTTCCTGAAAAGCCACTGATAAATTTCCATTTGCCTTTTATAGCCCCTCTGCCATTCAGCATCCAAAGAAACTTCTCCGTTTTTTGAAGTCGCCTTATAATCAACTATGGACAACTCTCCTTCAGGATTAACCCAGACATCGTCAATGGCGCCCATTATCGTCAATCCGGTCGGCTCATGAAAATATCTAACGCCGGCCCTTGTGTCGCGCCACTCATTCATTTTTTCGTGCTGAAGAGGAACTAAGTCAAGGCCGTATTGGGTCATCAACGGATGAGCGGTTTTGCCGGCGCGATGAATATCAAATTCTTTTTTCAACAACTTATCAACGGCGCTGTTCAAGGTAAAAGGAAAACCGGGCGGCCGGCTTATGCCCATTCTTAGATCAAGGTAAAAGCACCTCGGACATTCCAAAAACAAATCAATTTTTGAACGGCTTAGCCGAAAAGGCGCTTTGCCTTCCGGATTAAAAATATTATATTCTCTTTTGGGATTATAAAACTGCGACATTTTTTAATTCTATCCCTTTTCCCCTCCCTTTTCAACAAAATCGGGTCGGCAACAGTTAAACATCCCTCGCCACTTGACTTACAAATTTAAAGAGATATAATGATTTTAACTTTTGGATAAACCCAAGAGAAAACTTGCGAGTCGAAGTATCTTGTTTTAAGTAGAGCGACTTCGGAGTTAATTAAAAAGGTCGCTTTAACAAAAAACAAAAACAAAAAAATACTATGGCTTTCGATAACAATCTTCGCCCAATGATTCACGGCAACTGGAAATGTTCTACTTGCGGAGCTGAAATAACAGAACTCCCATTTGAACCATCTCCGGACAGACCGATTTCTTGCAAAGAATGCTGGGCGAAAAAAAGAAATTCCAGTAGAGACAACAGAAGCTTTGCGCCAAGACAAATGGTTCAGGGCAACTGGAAATGCGCTGAATGTGGAGCTGAAATAACAGAACTCCCATTCCAGCCAAAAGATGAATCTACGGTTCACTGCAAAGAATGCTGGATGAAAAAAAGAAACGACAGATAGTCATTCTTTCTTCATCGAGACAAATCCCGCTTTCAGCGGGATTTGTTTTACGCTCCACTCTTAATTTCAATGACATCGCCATCTTTAACGACATAATCTTTGCCCTCGGTGCGAATCAATCCTTTTTCCCTGGCTTGGGAAAAACCGCCGACATCAATCAAGTCTTTCCAGTGAATAACTTCAGCCCTAATAAAATTCTTTTCAAAATCGCTATGTATCGCGCCTCCGGCTTGAGGAGCCTTATCTCCCCTTTTTAATGTCCATGCCCGCGTTTCATCCGGACCGGTGGTCAGAAAAGTTATCAAATCCAGCAATTTATAGGATTCTTTTATTAAATTATCAATTTGCAGATTAGGCGCCAAGCCGAAAGATTCTCTTTCCTCGGGCTTTAAATCAAAGGCTTCAAATTCCGTCAAAACATCAATAAACATATAAGCCCGTTTATTTTTATTAAACAAGTCCAAAACTTCGGCCGGAACATCTTTCCCCACTCCGTTAAAAAGATAAAGCTTCGGCTTCAAAGTTAAAAATTGGTAGCTTCTCAAAATCTTTTGTTCTTCATCGTCCCATGAAAAATCTCGTCCAGAGGACGATCGGCCTATGGCCGAAGTTAAATGCTTCCCTTCCTGAAGAAGAACATAGGCCTTTTTCATCGTCTCCAATTCTTTTATTGCTTCCTTTTTCCCTGCCCGAGCATCCTTTTCCAATCCCTGAATCCTTTTCTCAACCATTTCCATATCCTTCAAAGCCAGCTCTGTTTCCAAAATTTCTTTATCCCTTAAAACGTCTATCGTCGGCTGAACATTAATAATGTTGTCATTCTTGAAACATCTTAAAACATAAATAACGCTGTCAACCTCCCTGATGTTGGCTAAAAATTTATTACCGAGACCCTCCCCCTTACTCGCCCCTTTTACCAATCCGGCAATATCAACAAATTCTACCGTTGCGTAGACCTTTTTAAGCGACTTAGTTAATTCAACTAATTTCTCCACCCTTTCGTCGGGCACGGCCACAACCCCAACATTGGGGTCTATGGTGCAAAAAGGATAATTAGCTTTATCAACTTGTTTTTTTGTAATGGCTTGGAATAAAGTTGACTTGCCGACATTAGGCAACCCGACAATCCCTATTTTCAACGACATATTTCAAAATTTTTAAATTTTAAATTTTAAATTTTTACTATTTTGTGGGGTTCTTTGAAGCCCTTGATTATTCTAATTCTTGAACCGTCTTCTTCCAGCATCTTGAAGAAATCAGTTAATGCTCTTATGACCGCCTTATTGGCCTGTCCCATTATCGGTTTTTCTTTTACCCAAACATCGTAGCTGTCTTCCGCTTTCTTGACTACTTTTGTCTGGTTTGAATCTGCAAATACCCTAACTTTTATCAACATACCTGTCCATTGATCATAACCCAAAATCATCTTCATCGCCAGACAACGCGGATGAAGCCAGCTGGCCGCAGGCGGCTTTTATATTTTGGCCGAAACGATAGCGCCGGGTGGTATGGACCCCCTCTTTTTCCAAAATCTCCTTAAACTGTTCAATCCGCCAAGAAGGAGAAGGAACAAAAACCCCGGTCGGGTTGTAAGAAATCAAATTGACAAAACAAAGAGGTCTTTTCATAATTTTCGCTAATTTATTGACGCAGGAATCAAAATCATTCACGTCTTTTATGAGCAAATACTCAAACATAACTCGGCGTTTCGTTTTTATAATATAATCGTCAACGCTTTTAAGAACACCCTCTAAAGGAGATTTTTCATTAACGGGCATAAGCCTTGAACGCAATTCATCGTCAGGAGCGTGGAGAGAAATAGCCAGATTAACTTGAATTTTTTCCTCGGCTAATTTTTCAATTCCTTCGATTATGCCGGAAGTTGAAATGGAAATGTGACGGGCACCTATATTAAAAGCCTCTTTGCCATTCAGAATCCTTATCACCCCAAGAACGTTTTCATAATTGAGGAAAGGCTCCCCCATCCCCATAAAAACTATATTGGAAACCTTTCCTGCCCGCATCGCTACGCTTTGCTTGCGAAGCGTTGCAGGCGGGTCCTTTTTTAAATAACGGCTGAAAAATAAAACTTGCTCCAAAATTTCATATTGGGCAAGATTTCTCTTAAAGCCTAATTTCCCTGTGGCGCAGAAAGAGCAATTCAAGGGACAGCCGACTTGCGAAAAAACACAGACGGTATTCCGGCTATCTTTGTGCTTCATCAAAACCGACTCAATTACTGCCCCGTCGTTTAATTTAAGCGCAATTTTAATTGTATTTTTATCCTCGGTAAAAAATATTTCCGCATCAATGCCGATGGGACAATCCTCATTCAGTTTTTCCCGTAGAGGCAAGGGCAAGACAAGCGCCTCCTTCCAATCCTCAATCAAATCAACGAACAAACTTCTTTTAGCTTGCTTCAGGCGATAAGCCGGCTCATTTATAAAAACGCTTTCCAATTTTTCCAAATCCATATTCTTAAATTACATAAGGACAGCGACTTCGTTCTCCCTAACCTCCAAAATACCCCTCTCCACTTCCCAGCTGTTTTTCCCGCCGTCTTTTGTTTCTATCCTTATTTGCCCGCTTTTCAAAAAAGTAAGAAGAGGGGCATGATCAGGGAGAATCATCAAATCACCCTCTACCCCCGGCAAAAAAACCGCAGAGACCTCTCCTTGAAAAATAATTTTGTTGATGGCGAATATGCTTAAAAACATTTTTAGATTCTGCTTTTAGATTCTGCCCTTCATATAAAACTCTTCCTCCCTTAAATCATCAAGCTTGCCTGATACAATTTTTTCAAAATCTTCCACTGTCTCTTCTATCTTTAAATATTGCCCCGGTATTCCACTGAAGACCTCAGCAACGTGAAGCGGTTGGGAAAGAAATTTTTGAATTTTCCTGGCCCGATTGACAATCCTCTTATCTTCTTCCGACAACTCTTCCAGTCCTAAAATAGAAATGATGTCTTCCAGTTCCTTATATCTTTTCAAAACCCTAACCACCTCTTTCGCCACTGTGTAATGCCTCTCTCCGACAATTTCCGGCCTTAAAATCATAGAAGAACTTTCCAACACATCAATGGCCGGATAAATTCCCTTGTCAGCTAAAGAACGCGCCAGAACAATTATTCCGTCAAGATGATTAAATATGGAAACAACAGCCGGATCGGTCAAATCGTCAGCCGGAACAAAGACAGCTTGAATGGCGGTTAATGAGCCGTTCTTAGTTGAAGTAATTCTTTCTTCTATTTGAGCTATTTCAGAAAAGAGAGTCGGCTGATATCCTGTTTGGGAAGGAATTCTGCCCAAAAGAGCGGAGACCTCGTTCCCTGCCTGAATAAATCTGAAAATGTTGTCCATAAAAACCAGAACATCTTTATTCTCAACGTCTCTGAAATGTTCAGCCATCGTCAATCCTGTAAAAGGCGTGCGGAACCTGACTCCCGATGTTTCGTTCATCTGTCCGAAAACCAAAGCGCAATTTTTCAACACTCCGCTCTTTTCCATCTCCCTGATGATTTCATTTCCCTCCCTTGACCTCTCTCCGATGCCGGCGAAAACCGAGACACCCCTGTGGACTTGAGCGATATTACGGATTAATTCCTGAATAATAACCGTTTTCCCTACTCCCGCTCCGCCAAAAAGGCCTATTTTCCCACCCTTAGGCAAGGGAATTAATAAGTCTATGGCCTTAATTCCTGTTTCTAAAATCTCAATTTTTGTTTTTTGGTCTTTAAAAGCAGGCGATTTTTTATGTATGGACTTCAAGTCCCCTGACTTAAGCGGTCCTTTGCCGTCAATAACTTCTCCCATGGCATTGAAAACCCGACCTAATGTTTCTTTTCCTGTCGGAACCTTCACCGGAGAACCGGAAGAAACAACTTCATCGCTTCTGCTCAAACCGTCGGTGGATCCCAAGGCGACGCACCTGACTCTTCCTCCTCCTAAATGTTGTTCTGTTTCCAGAATCAACTTATTTTTTTGCACCAATAAAGCGTCAAAAATCTGAGGGAGCTTCTCTTCTTCGTCAAATTGAATATCTACTACCGGTCCTAATATTTGAATTATTTTTGCCATAAATTTAAAATTTCTTTAGTCTAAATTTAAATTAAAACTTCTTTTGCCGAAGTAATCTCCAAGAGCTCGCTGGTAATTTGCTCTTGCCTCACCTCATTGTATTTTAATATTAATTTTCTTAATAAATCCTTAGCGTTTTCAGAAGCTCTTTTCATCGCCACCATCCGACTTGAATACTCGGCCGCCTTTGCCCCTAAAACCAAATGATAAACTCTGAATCTGATCAGTAAGGGAATTAATTTTTTAAAAATAATTTCCGGCGACGGCTCAAAAATGTAATCGTAAAACTTTTCTTTCCCTATCTCCGCCTTTCCGGTAACCTTCTCCAATTCTTCAGTGAGCTGTTCAAGATTTGACGGCAGCAGTTCAACCATCTTCGGCTCGTAAATGAATGTGGAAACAAAATGTCCGAAGAAAAAAAGTATTTTTTTGTATTGCTGAGTTTCAAACTGCTCGATCAAAAAATTGCTGATTGGCTTTATATGGTCTATAGAAGGAAAATCGCTTAACCGGACAAATTCTTTTATTACTTTGGCATTTCTTCTTTTGAAAAAATTAATTGTTTTTTTCCCTATGGCAACCACCTCTATTTCCTGTTTGCCGTTGAACTCTTTAATTTTTTCTTCAGCCATTTTCAAGACGCTCTTATTGTAAAATCCGCAAAATCCCCTGTCGGAAGTTAAAACGGCCATCAAAATCCTGTCTCCCTTCCCTTCCTTAAAAAAATCACTTTCAAAACCGCCTCCCTCCTGATATCTCAATAGTCTTGCCAGAATTCCGGAAAATTTAATCGCAAAAGGCCGTGATTCCAAGGCTATCTTCTGGGTTTTCTTCATCTTCATAATTGAAGTCACCTCTATGGCATGGACAATCTCGGATATATTTCCGGTTAAATTTATTTTCTGCTTAATTTTCTGATAACTCATGCCTTTCTAAAATATTCTTTATAATAACTTCCAATTCAGCTTCATTCCCAGGCGATAATTCTTTCTTCTCTTTTATGTCCCTGAAAATTCCCGGGTTCTTCTGCTCAATCTCATAATAAAAGTCTCTCTCAAATTTCCTGACATCGTTCTCTGTTTTCAACTTGGACAGCAATCCCTTAACAGCGGCAAAAATAATAACCGTCTGCTTTTCAAAAGAAAGCGGTTCATGTTCTTTCTGGGATAAAGCTTTGACTAATATTCTTCCCTTCTCTATTTTCTCTTTAGTTTCAGGATCCACCTCGTCAACAAATTGCAAGAAATTTTCTAACTCGCGGAATTGAGCCAATTCCAACTTTAAGTTTCCGCTCACTCTCTTCATCGCCTTAGTCTGGGCGCTGGACCCGACTCTGGAAACCGAAAGCCCGATATTAATTCCCGGCCTGTCTCCCTTCAAGTAAAGATTGTTGTCAAAATAAATTTGGCCGTCGCAAATAGAAATAACATTGGTTGGAATATAAGCGCTGATGTTTCCCTCAAGCGTTTCAATGATCGGCAAAGCGGTGATGGATCCATTATTCCATTTCTCGGAAAATCTGCCGGCTCTTTCCAATAACCTTGAATGAAGATAAAAAATATCTCCCGGGTAAGCCTCTCTTCCCGGCGGTCTTCTTAATATGAGAGATATTTCCCTCCATGAAAAAGCGTGGTTTGTCAGATTATCAAAAATAATCAAAACATCCTTGCCCTTGTCGCGGAAATATTCCGCCATAGCCATTCCTGTGTAAGGAGCCAGATAACGCAATGAAGACGGAGAAGAAGATGAGGCAGAAACAATGATTGTATAATCCAATGCTCCTTTTTCTTTTAAGAACTTGATTTGCTGGGATAAATTAGCTTCCCTTCCTCCGATTTCAACGTAAATGCAGATCGGCCTATTCTGTTCGTTTTTTTGATTCAGAATAACGTCCAGAGCTATATCTGTTTTAGGCACACTTCTGTCTCCCAGAAACAATTCTCTCTGCCCTCTGCCGACGGGAATCAAGCTATCAATTATTTTTATTCCAGTATACAAAGGCGTGCTGATGGGCTCCCTTTCCATTACCGACGGAGCGATTTTCTCCGCAGGATAAAAATCTTGGGCGTTAATTTTTTCCTTTCCGTCAATCGGCTTTCCTATGGCATTGATTACTCTGCCCAAAAATTCCTCGCCGACCGGCACAAATAAAGTTTTTTTAGTTCCCCTAACGATATCCCCCTGCTTTATATTTTCACAATTATCAAATAAAATAGCTCCTACATTTTCCTCTTCTACGCTCACAATCAATCCTTTTTTTTCCTGTCCATTGTTTTCAATGGTTATCACTTCCTGATTCTCGGCATTCAAAAGACCTCTGATTTTCAGAACCCCATCTTTAACCTCCACCACCTCGCCGACATCCTCTTTTCTCGGCAGAGTATCCATCCGCTCTATTTCCTCTTTTAACCTGTTTATAATATCCATACTTATTAAATTTTGTTAAAAATTTTATTTAATGTTTTCTTGACTGACGCATCAATTAAAAGTGTTCTGTTTTTTATTATAAATCCGCCGATAATTTCTTCGTCAATCCTTACTTTCCAATCCCCGCCGTTATTAAAGTATTTTTTTGTTCCCGCTTTAATGGCTTCTATCATCTTTGGATTAGTCGGACGGCTTAAAATTAATTGATTTTGCTTTGATTCTTTAATCTTCTCCAATTCCTTAACTATTTCCTTCAAAAGATGTTTTTTCTTTTTCTCTTTTAATACCGCTAAAAATTTTTCCGCTATGTCTTCTTTCCCCGCCATCCCTTCCCATAAAATTTCCGCTAATTTTTTAGTTAAATAAGCCATATTTTTATATATTGGAGATTGCTTCTTCAATAATTTTCCCGTCTTTTTTCTCGTCAATTTTCTCCTTTAAAATCTTCTCCACCACCGCCTCTGTTACACTCAAAAAATCTTTCTGAAAATCTCTTTTCATCTGCTCGCGCTCTGTGTAAACCTGCTCCCTCCCTTCAATTAAAATTATTCCCTTCTCTTTTTCCGCCTCGCTTAAAATTCTTCTTTGTTCTTTTTTAGCTCGCTCTTCAGCCTCTTCCAATATCTGCTCTTTTTTCCCCTCTGCTTTCTTGACTATTTCGCCGGCCCGGCCTTGAGCATCCTTCAACATCTGCTCTGCTTCTTGAGCGTCTTTCAATCCTTTCTCGATTTTCTCCCTCCTTTTTTTTAATATCTCTGAAAATGGCTTCAATGCGAATGTTTTAAGCAAAAACAGCGCAATTAAAAGATTGATGATTTGAAAAAGCAAAATTTTCCAATTTATGCCAAAGACATCTAAAACACTCATATTGTTTTTTTATTGCCAGCTCCTGATTAAGAAACCCATTACTAAACTGTAAATCGCCATAACTTCAGTAAGAGTGATGGCTAAAATGGCGTAAACTAACACCTTTGACGATGCTTCCGGATTTCTACCGATGGCGTTAACCAAAGCATTGCCGATGATTCCGATTCCGATTGCCGCTCCGCCGGCTCCCAATCCGACGCAGACAGCGATAGCTAAATTGATAATTGCATCCATAGTTAGTATCAAGTATTCAGTATTAAGTATTAAGCGACAAGCGTTAACCTTGCTATTTAATACTTACTACTTTCTACTTAACAATTTTATTTAATTGATTATTTATTATAATTCTAGTACATCGCAGGCTAATACATAGAATATTACCAGAAGAGTGGAAAAAATGAAAGCCTGCAGTAAACCGACGAAAATCTCAAAAAATAAAATGGGGACGGGAACTAAAAGAGGAATAGAGGAATAGGCTAAGGTTAAAATCACTTCGCCGGCAAAAAGATTGCCAAAAAGCCGAAAAGCCAAAGATATTGTTTTGGTAAATTCCCCAACAAACTCAAAAACCCCGATGATAAAATTAGGCGCGCTTTTAAAATTCAAAAACTTCTGCGAATATCTCAACCAACCCAGATTCCTCAAGGCCAGAAAATGAATTGTAGTCATGGCCACAAAAGACAGGGCTAAGCCGAAGTTCAAATCCGAGCTCGGAGAGCGGGAAATACTAAAGACCCCTAAACCGGGGAGTAATTCAAAAAGATTGGAGATCAGGATTAAAAAAAATATGGTAATCGCCAGAGGGAAAATTTCTTTTGTTCTCTTTTCATCTTGAGTGATGCTGTCCATAAAACCGCCTATGCTTTCCAGCATCCACTCAAAAAAATTCTGTAAAAAATTGGGAACCTCTTCCCTTTTCCTGAAAGCCAAATAAAAAATAAAAACCAAAACAGCGCTTAAAACAAAAATAAGAGCCAATGTGTTGGTGATGGTAAAAAAATTATTAGAAAAAATTTCTTTTGCCGGTAACGACAATTCGCTTAAATCCATATCGTCCATTATGCCACAAAACTCCCCCTTCTGCAATATTATTATTCGTTATCCATGAATTGGGTGGATTTGAGAAACTTTAAAGGGTCTATGCTTAAGAAGACGTCCGGACGGCTGATTTTTATTGAAAAATGAAGATGAGGAGCTATTGAGTAGCCGGTATTCCCTGATAAGCCGATAACATCTCCCTCCTTCACATTCTGACCTTTCGTAAATTTGTATTTGTTCAAATGAAGATAGAGCGAATAGATTCCCAAACCATGGTCAATGATTATTGTTTTCCCGTAATCAATCAGCTCTTCTGAAAACACAACCCTGCCGTCGTTCACAGCATAGACAGGAGTATCCTCATCAGCCTCAAGGTCAACTCCCAAATGCTGAAGTGTTATATCGTTGCTTTTCCTTATACTCCCGAATAATCCCACGACCTCAATTTTTTTTAAAGGGAAAATAAACGGCTTATTGAAAAAAGCCGTCGGAGTGTAAATCTTAAAAACATCATAAATACTGACATTGTCTTTTTGGGCAATGTTTTGAGAGATGTTTGATGGAGTATAGCCTTTTTCCTCCAATTCTTTCATCACCGCTAATTCTGTTATCGGAAAATTCCTTTCAGCAACGGCTATATTTTTTCCAAAAACCTCATCCCCTAAATTAACAGACAGCTTATACTTTCCCGGTTCCTTCTTGACGCTTGCCCCGGTAATGCCGAGCCAATCACTATTTTGTAACTTAGAAAATGGGACTTGTTCATCGCCGAATGTTGCTGTAATTTCTTTAAAATCTTTTTCGGTTTTTATTCTGATCGCCAATGTATCTCCTTGGGCCAAAGTATTAGAGGAAAGGAAAACCTGCCAAGGGTAAATTTCTTCAAGCAAGCTCGCCCCCTCTTTAACGGGAAAATAATAAAAAATAAAGAAAATAAAGCAGATGGAGAGAAGAAATGATAAAAAAATTTTGAGAATCATTATTTTATTTTATCAAAATTTAGCTGATTTGACGATTAAAAACAAAAACCCGCGCAATTATGCGCGGGATTTTGCCTAAAGAACCGGCTATTAAGCAATAGCTACGTTTATGGCGTTTGGTCCTTTTGGAGATTCAGCTTTATCAAAAGACACTCTGTCTCCGATATTCAAGTCTTCAAAACTCAATCCGGCCACGAGAGAGTTCTTGTGAAAGAACAAATCTTTCGCTTCTCCCTCAATGGTAATAAATCCAAATCCTTTTTCTTTAACGAGATTTTTGATTACTCCTTCCATGTGATTGTGAAATTAAATTAATTAATTAGTTTTCCAAATAAACTCGACGAGCTTTTTATCAGACAACTACTTACCTGAACATGTTAGCATTTTAAAAATATCCTGTCAAATTTTTATGATTGGTATTTTTGCTTGATGACTTCGCGCAGGACTTCTTCCGCCTTCTTAATGCTTTCATCATCTATGACGGAAATCGCAATCACCGGCTTATTTATGGCCTTCAGTTGAGATATTTTTTGAATAACCTCTTTTTCTCCGAGCAAATCAGCCTTAGTCAGAAAAACATACTCTGCTTTATTCAATAATTCTTTATTGTAAGTGCCAAGCTCATTTCTGATAACTTGATAATCCTTTAGCGGATTAGGCGAATCAGCGGAGATAAAATGGAAAAGAGTTTTTGTCCTTTCAATGTGCCTTAAAAATTTGAAGCCAAGCCCTTTTCCGCCTGAAGCTCCCTCAATCAATCCGGGAATATCAGCCAGAATCAATTCATAATAAACGCCAAGATTAGGATTAAGAGTTGTAAAGGGATAATTAGCCACCTTGCTTTTGGCGTTGGTGATTCTGTTCAGAAAGCTTGATTTGCCGACATTAGGCAAGCCGATAAGGCCGACATCAGCTATTAATTTAAGCTCTAATCTAAATTCATATTCTTGTCCCATAGCTCCGTCTTGAAATTCTATCGGCGTGGTGTTAGTTGAAGAACGAAATTTAAAATTGCCCCTGCCTCCCTCCCCTCCTTTGGCGACCAAAAAGCTCTGGCCGATGGAAACGATTTCAGAATCCTGTCCGGTTAATAAATTATGGATTACCGTCCCGACCGGCACTTTTAAAACCAAATCTTCGGCATCAGCGCCGTCGTTCAGCGACCTCTTTCCCCTTTCCCCATTTTCAGCTTCCAATTCTTTTTTATAGCGAAACTGAAGAAGAGCGCTTAAATCAGAAACGCCCTCAAAGTAAACGCTCCCGCCTCTGCCGCCGTCTGCGCCCGTAGGACCAAGGCGCATTTTAATATTATTAAATGCTACTGCCCCGTCGCCACCCCGTCCGGCTTTTACTTTAATTTTTACATCATCAATTAACATACATTTACGCTGTTGCCTGCGGAATATCCGGTGCTCCAGCAAATTTGAAGATTATAACCGCCTGTCGGCCCGTCCAAATCAATTATTTCTCCTGCGAAAAATAAATTCCCAATTTTCCCGGACCGCATTGTTTTAGAATCTATTTCTTTCAAATCCACTCCCCCGCTTGTCGCCTTCGCCTGTTCAAAGCCAAGCAAGCCAAACTGTTAATTTTAAACCTTTTAATAATCCAATGAGCTTCTCTCTTTCTTTTTTGGTTATGGCGTTTAATTTCTTTTCCGGATTTATCTTGCTGAAAATAATTATCGGGCCGCTCAATTTCTGCGGAAGCTGTTTGGATAAATAATTCTCAAGACTTTTATTGGTCCTAAAATCTTTTTGCAATATCTTGTCCAACTCCAAAACATCTAAAGATGGCTTAAAATCAATTTTTAAAACCACTTCCCCTGTTTCCAACAGCTCCCCTATTTTTTTGCTTAAATCAAGAATCAGCGGTCCGCTCAAGCCAAAATGAGTGAACAATATCTCTCCAATTCTTGAATCTTGCTTTTTATTTTTCTGAAAAATAGCCACCCTTACATTCTCCAAACTCAATCCCTGAAGATTTCTGACCCAATCTTCCCGAATTTCTATCGGAGTCAAAATTGGCCGAATCTTTATGATTTTATGCCCCATTTCCTCCGCCCATTCATAACCCTTGCCGTCTGCCCGCAATGCTTTCGGCATAGCCGAAACAGACGGGTTGGAACCCATTTCAGGATAAGACCTTCCTCCTGTAGTCAAAATAAATGATCCGGCGGATATCTCTCCTGATTTCAATAACGCTTTTCTGATTATACCATCCTTTACATCAAAACCGACAACTTCCTCCCCTAATAATAATTTAACTTTGTTTTTACTTAAATATCCGGATAAAACATTAAGGACGTCTTGAGCTCTGTCTGAAACAGGAAAAATCCGGCCGTTTTTTCTGTTTTAGTTTTTAATCCTCTTTCCTCAAAAAATCTCACGACTTCTTCCGGGCCGAAGACGGAAAGAGCGGAAAAAAGAAACTGGCCGTTCTTCCCCAGTTTTTCAATAAATTTCCTATCGTCAAATTCCGCTTGAGAAATATTACAGCGCCCATTACCGCTCATCATTAGTTTTCTCCCTAAATTCAAATTCTTCTCAATCAGAACAACTCTGGCGCCAAGTTCAGCCACTCTGCCGGCCACCATCATTCCGGCCGGTCCGCCGCCGATAACCGCCACATCAAATTCCCCTTGCATTCCTTTGGTTATTTTTTTAATGATTTTTTGTTTATCAGGTTTTTGATGAGGTCAATGGTTGCGAGGATTACTCCGGCTCCCATGAACGAATAACCGAACAAGCGGTTATCGCCGAAAAAAATCCCCAGAAGCACCAGAACGAAAGCGAAAGTCGCCAATCTGGAAATTTCAACTTCAGGCTTAATTCTTTTGTTCAAAAACAAAAATCCGGCTATAACAGCTAAAGAAGCGATGGATATTATAATAAAAATTTCTACCATAGCGGTGTAATTAATTTAAGGATGGATTTTGAGGAGGAAGAGGTGGCTCCGAATTCTTAGGCGCGACAACAACAGGACTGGATTTCAAATTAATGACTGCCATTACCAGAAGCAAGATGATAAAGAAATAAGGAATGCTGAAATCACCAATAATCTTTACAATAATATAATTAAATAGAAATGTAATAATGATCGGCAACGTCATCAAATGCATTCCCATCTGATATGCCTTTCCGTATCCAATTTCAATTTTCTTAGTTCTGGCGATAATCCAAATCGGGATAGTGGCGAATAAAAGATAAAGAAGAACAAAAACGTATCCGGTAAAAATTACCGACCATGCACCAATTACAATTATCGGATAAATTAATTTAAAAAAAGGAGTTATCTTATCAAGAAAAGAAGATATCATGCCCTTATTCAACGTAAAATCAGGAGCTTGATTCAACGGCATCATTTTTATAGTTGCGTCATCGTCATAACAAATAAAACTGTCCCGGGCTAAAAGACACTCCGTTTGATAATTTTTAAAATTTTCTATGTTAAATAAATCTTTAGTATCAAGAACAAGAATATTTTCTTTATTATTCTCCAACGATTCCGACTGCCATTCATCAGGCATAGCGACGAAATAAGGTTCATTAACGTTTGTTGACGCCTTGCCGTTCTTAATAACGATCCCCAGACCGTCCGGATATTGTTTTAATACTTCATCAACGGCTTTATCTAAAAATGATTTGACACTCGGAATAGCGGTGAAAGAAAAAATAAGCATCCCCAAAAAAGAGATAAAAAGAATGAGAGAAAAGTAATATTTTAAAGAATAAGAAAACGGCTTATTAATCAGCTGGCCATAATAATCAGAGTTATAAATACTGTCTTTTATTTTTTTAAAAAATTCCATATTTTTTAATTAATTAGTTGATGAAGGTTAGGGCTTTGCCTTTTTTGTCACCTCGACCGGTTCTTCCTATACGATGAACATAATCGTCGTAAGTTGCCGGGGTGTCATAATTAATAACATGGCTGATGTCAGCAATATCAAGGCCTCTGGCTGCAACGTCGGTGGCGACTAAGACCTGAATTCGTCCCTGCTTGAAAAGACCGAGAGCGCGCTGGCGCTTTGATTGCGTTTTATTGCCGTGAATTGATTCTGATTTAAATCCCCTATTCATCAATTCTTTGGAAAGCTTTTCCGCCCCATGCTTAGTTCTGGCAAAAACAAGCACCTTGCTGAAATCATTCTGGTTAAGCAAGCCATGGAGGGTTTCAAGTTTCCCTGATTCGCCTTTGACATGGATAACGTCCTGATCAATGTTCTTTGCCGTATCCCCTGTCTTGACTGATATCCGGACAGGCTCTTTACAAAAGTCTTTAATGAGTTTTTCAATTTCATGAGAAACCGTTGCCGAAAAGAATAAGGTGTGGCGGTCTGCCGGCATAGCGGAAACTACCGAGCGCATATCAGCGATAAAGCCCATATCAAGCATCCTGTCCGCTTCATCAAGAACGATTGTTTTGAATTGAAAAAGTTTTATTCTGCCTCTGTTTATAATATCCTTTAAACGCCCCGGAGTTCCGATAATAAAATTATAGTGACGATAAAGGTCAGAAAGTTGCCTTCCGATGCCGACTCCGCCGATGCAACAAACAGAAGATATCTGCATCCCCATGGAAAATTCTTTCAACTCCTGATCTATCTGCAGAGCAAGCTCTCTGGTAGGAATAACAATAAGAACCTTCTGATTTCTATCTGACAACACTTTATTAATCAACGGAATAATAAAAGCGCCTGTCTTGCCTGTCCCGGTATTGGCAATTCCCACCACGTCAGCGCCCTTGAGAATATAAGGAATGGTTCTGTCTTGGATGGGGGTCGGCGTAGTATATTTCTTGGCTATAATCGCGCGCTTAAGGCGGTCATCTATTTGGAAATCATTGAAGGCGTGTTCAGGAATAAAACGTTCAACTTCTTCAGTGATTATTGCCTTATTAATAAATTTAGAAGCATCAATATGCTCGCCCCTAAAAGCCCCTCCCTGTTTTTTTTCAGCGAAACGGGAAAAAGTTCCCTTACGAAACGAAGAGGGTCTATTGAGAGGTCTCTGCGACCCCCTATTGTAATTAAAACTTTTATACATGTTTTTTCTTCTTTGCCGCCAGCATAGCTCTTTTCACAGCTAATCTCTTTTTAGTTTTATGAGAATGAGATTTTTTCTGCTTGCCTACTCCTGTGGATCTTTTTGCCATAAATTTATATATTTAGTTTAATTATATAATCTTCGAGATTGTTTTCCAATGTTTCTTCAGATCCTGCGCCAATTCTTTTATCTCTTCGTGGCCGGCTTTCATCCCTTTCTCGTACTTTGAGGCAACGGAATCAATAATTTCGTGATAAATCGGCTCACTTACTTCGCGAGCCGCTTCAAGTTTCTCAATAACATCGCCCTTCATCTTGATGGCCCACGCCTTAGCGTGCTTCTGATTCTTTTTTCCTTTTGGTCCGAAGAAAAAATAAGCTGTTGCCGCTAAGCTGGCAATACTGGCGCCGAGGACAGCTACTTTCGCCGCGTCTAAACTCCTTTTTGCTGTTTTCTTTTCCATAATTTTTGATTTTGTTTTTTAATTATTAAATACTATTTCATTTATGACTGTTTTTTGCTTTATCTTTTTTCGTTGCCGACCGCCTGCTTCTCTGTGCAAGGGGGAAGAAGAGTCGAAAAATCATATTGCCCTCCAGACGTTCCTTGAGTTCAGCAATAAATTCTTCTGATTCCTTAAAGTCGCCCTTGAGCGCCTCTGAAAGCAAATGGAGATTTCTTCTGGCTTTAATTAAGTAAAACAAAAGAACGGAAACTAAAATCGCCAAGACGACCATTGTCACGGAAGAGATAAAAAAGAAAATATCAGCCTTCATTAAAGATTCCATAAATTAACATTATCATGTTTTCCAAAAAATCTCTAATCCCAAAACCGCTTTTATTTTGAGGCGAGGGGGAGGTGGACTGTGAAATGAGAACCGACCCCTTCAATGCTTTCAACGGTAATCTTCCCCTGCATCCTCTTAATGAGCTCCAAGGTTATCCAAAGACCAAGCCCTGTCCCTATGACATTTTTCGTATAATCATTTTTAATCCGATAAAATTTTTGAAAAAGATTAGCTTGGTCTTCCGAAGACATTCCAATCCCGGTATCAGCAACGGTTATTAAGAATTTATCCTTTTTGACAACCACGCTGACGCTAATTGCCCCTTTTTCCGTATACTTAATGGCATTACTTATCAGATTCACCAACACCTGCTTAAATCTGTCCTGGTCAGCTTTAATCTGAAGAACCGTTTGCGGAGAAACATAATTTAAGGCGAGTCCTTTTTGCATAGCTGAAGAACGCATTTCCTCCAAAGACTGGGAAATAATCGGACCGGGGTCAAAAATAGTCATCTCTATGGGCAATCTATTTCCTTCTATCCGCGACACTTCAAGAACATCCTCAACAAGATTATTGAGCCGTTGAGCTGACAATGAAATATTTTCAATATAATGGCCGGCCATTGCCGCGTCTTTTTCCGTCTTAAGCAAATCAAGATATCCTTTTATAGCCGTCAAAGGAGAACGAAGCTCATGGCTCGCCATTGATATGAACATATCTTTCATTTTATCCACTTCCTTAAGTTTGGTAACAGTAAGGACATATCCCAAAAGCCTTGCCTGATTAGCTATCAGAAGAATTACGAACAAAATCGTCAAAATTAAAATCAGATTGGAATCATTGATCGTTTTGTTTATGAGGGCATCTGATTCTTTAAGAGAAAAAGACATGTCAATCAGCCCTATTTTCTTGCCGGAAATATCAGAAAGGGATTTTGTCACTTCCCAAAATCTTCCATCATTTCCCCTGTCAAGAAAAGCAATCCCTTCCGGATTATTCCAGGCCAGAAGATTCTGAGTTTGCCCTTCCTGCTTTTGCCCGATGATATTTTTATTGCCGGAAGCTATTATTTCAAACTCCTCTCCTCCTTCCTGCGGTTTTAGGATTGATAAGGAAATAATCTCTTTGTTGTCATTCATAATCCGGTCTATGGAGGACTGAATGGCCGGCATATCCGAAAACTGATTCTGGATCAAGGTGTTAATTGTATTTTCAACCAACACTGCTTTTTTTTGCATAATCTTGTCTATATTTTTCTCGTAATTGGAATTAATCAGATAACTATTTATGAAAAAAGCCACCGGTATCAAAATAACAAGAAAAAGAGAGTAAGTGATGCTTAAATTTTCTTTTATAAATGAAATTGCGTTTGAAAAAATATTATTCATATTTATTCAGCCTTTTTCATTTTTATCAAACCGATGGCCAAAAGCGAAACAGAAATTCCTACCAACCCTATAGCGATGAAGATTAAGTAATTCCCCTCAAACCAAGCCTTTGTCGGAGAAATTTCCTTTTCTTTTTTTTCACCTCCCGTTAAAGAAGGAATATATATTGTAGTGGCTTCAGCGGTTTGCACAAATAAAATCGGCTCGCTTTTAGCTGTAACCTTTCCGGTATTGTCGGCTACTGCGACATAGACCTCGTGATTTCCCTCTTCCAGCGGTTTATCAAGAGTATAAGACCAATCGCCATTAGAATCGGTTTTTATCGTTAAGACAATCGGATCGCTGTATATAAAAACAGTTATATAAATATTGGGTAAGGCTTTGCCACTTATCTTCAAGGCGCTTGTCCCCTCTTCTGTCTTTACCATTTCAACATTAGTAACTTGATACAATTCCTTTTTAACCTCGCCTGAATCCTTAGGGCTTTCAAAAATTATTGTATCGCTTTTTGTTTCAGAACCGCTCAATAACGGATTGCGGCCATCTTGTATTTCATTGGCGTCAACATAACCGTCGCGATCAGAGTCAGAACTTTTAGGATTAGTGCCGAAACGATACTCTTCGTTATTACTCAAACCGTCTTTGTCCGGATCAGCAAGACCGCCACAAGTATTCTCATTTAAACAAGTTTCAGAATTAAAATAATATTTTTGCCAATCCTCATTCGTTCTATCGTTAAAATTTGACGGACTAACTACTCCCGGCATCAATACCGATTGAGGCGCCGGCGCCAGAACATTTACGGAAATAGTCGGTTGAGGAATTATCGTTGAAGAATCGCATTTTTGATATAAAACCGGGTTGTTTGTCCGGCAGCCCGATGGAGATTCAGATAAAATCATTCTCGTTTTTACTCCTGAAACGCAATCGCTCCAAGCGCTATAACCGTAGACACACGGCTCAACATTGACAACGGTTGTTGCGCCTTCAATATTTTTAACTCCTTCGGTATTTTTAATAATATCGGTTCCGGTATTGGTTTCAACGCCAGTTGTAGGAGTTATAATGGTCGTGTCTTTAGTAGCGCTATCTTTAGTATCAACAGGCTTAATGTCGGTTGCTTCAATTTTAGTCGTTCCGGTACTGATTGGAACCGGAACGGTTATGATTGGCTTTACATAAAAACATTTTTGCTGGACAACAGGTTCAATTACTCGCTGGCAATTGATCGGTGTTTCGCTATACTCTCTTGTTTGTATTCCCGAACTGACGCATGGTTCCCAATCATTATAAGTGTAGACACAGGGAACAACAGCTGTGTTTCCCGTGACGGTTGTTTGTTGAGACAACAAATCCTGCGCCTGATTTAAACGCTCCAATAAAGAATTAAGTTCGGCCTCCAATTCCGCTTGCGTAGAAGAGAAAGTTATTGAAGGGAGAACTGATAAACAAATAAAAATAGTAATTAT
>Ga0066636_10000235_pt1 | contig 28700 bp, 39 predicted proteins | sample CryGeyCG2014_080_2_FD_62736 | JGI IMG/M metagenome (GOLD analysis project Ga0066636, IMG submission 62736) | Groundwater microbial communities from aquifer - Crystal Geyser CG07_land_8/20/14_0.80 | ecosystem: Environmental > Aquatic > Deep subsurface > Groundwater | place: USA: Utah: Grand...
TTTTGCGGTTCTTTAAATTTAGGACACTCACGCTGCCTTTGCTTCGATCAACCCACCAACTTACAGTCTGTTGGTGTTGCCTTGGTCAGATCTCCACATTTTTGAGACAAACCTAGAGTGCTCGGTTTTTGAGTGTTGAGTTCCACTCGCAACCTTCGAACCGTTCTATCTTCCCTGGACTCTAGCCTTTAGCCCTTTTAAAGAGCACGGGGTCTTTGATCATCCGACCTCGCCCGCTTGACACAACCCCTACAAAGGTAGGGCTGTCGTCAATCTCACTGTACGGCTACTTTACAGCGGCCAAAAAGGTTAATGGTTTGAACTACTTAGTTAAGGACCGTCGCCCCGCTAGGCTGTTGCCAGCCACCACGCTTTAGGTTCGCATTTCCTTTACGGCGAGTGTCGTTCTTTTTCACCACCGGTCCTACAATGGTGTGCTGCATCACACTACGTAGCTCCCCGCACATGGTCCATTCACTTGACGTAAAAGTACTATAACACACTTTTTCGGTTTTGTGTAGGGTAAACGCACTTTTTTCCTGTTCAGACACTTTTTATTTTATGAGTAAAAACAACTGTTTAACGGACTGTTCCACGTGGAACAAAAGCTAAAAATCCTTAAATTTAAATACCTTACGGGTGTGCTGCAATACTGTGGTTTTTGTACTACTAAACGTACTACTAAATGTACTACTAAACGTACTACCAACTGTAGTACAATACAGTGTATAATAAGAGATTGGCTATTCCATTTTGGAATACTCTCCCCCACCAACCCTAACACCTGTTAGGATAATAGATTAATGTGATATGTCTCCCTTTCTCCCTCCCTCATCGGGGGGATGTATTGTAGATAAGGTAAGAGTATTCTACGTTGTTATGGACTTTCCTAGGGGGATTGAGGACTTTTTAAGCTCTCCCCCATCCCCGAATGGTCTATATCTGGATTATGGACACATAAATTGTTTCTACTCCCACTCTCTCTTCCTCCCCCACAACTAAGGGGCAGACTGGACTATATATTAGATATTGTTTACTTTTAAAGTCGTCTGTACAGCTTGGTCTATGAAGGTTAACATTGACCACATTATAGCGTATAATTCTTTCGCACCTTCATAGTTTTTACTTTCAGCATAATCTGCTTGTTCACATAGATATTTGAAATCATCTACCAGCTGTTCATATGGCTGTTTATGATCTCTCACTCCTCCACCTCCTCTTGTTCTCCGTCTTCATCTACTGTATTGTCCATAAGGGTTATAGTTAAGAGTCCAGACTACTCATCCAGCATATCAATAAGATATAATGATACATCCAACTTCTCCCCCCGAAGCAGAGTCATTCTTAACACATCCGTAATATACAACAAATAGTTATTCTAGTGGTTACTCATTTAGTTACTCCCATCCTCTCCAGGAGATCCGCGAACACAGGGTTGAATGGAGGAAGAGGACTGATTTCCTTAATCTCCCTCTCCGACTCAATCATCCCCATTGCAAGAAGAACGGATGAAGCAAGTTCGCTCTCCCTCCCCTCATGAAACATGAGAACTTGATTGCTCCTCCTTTTGTACCCGTAAACTCTCACTATTGCAGTCTCCCCCAACTGGATTAAAGAGACAAAATTCCCTCCCTGCAAGTTGATACATTCTACCAATGTTGCCCCACTGACAACCTCCGCCTCGTATTCGGTCATGAAGGTATATGTCTTCGGATTGTCGATCACCTCCACCTGATAGACCTCTTTCCCCTCCACAGAGCCAAGATGGGTAATAACGGACGGATGATTGAGCAGATCGTACCAAGTCCCAATGGTATTGGACACCATCGAGAATCCCCATCGACAATTCTGAGAAGTAACATTGTAGATTTCCCTCATTTTTACTCCCCCACTGGCTTGAATCACTTATAAATTTCTTATCCATCATCTTATGGTAAGAGTATCTCATAATGAACTAGCGTTGTCAATATAGAATATGCAAACTACAATAATATATGCTAATTATTACATATGGAGTGGTCTTCTGGAAGGGACAGATACTCTCCGTAGTCTGCGTAGACTACGCAGTCTCTTGACTTCTATCTGGCTGTCAAGTATAGTGGGATTACTATCCTGTATGGTTGACATACCAAAGATGTCAGCGGCACATAAAACCAGCAACACAACTCCCAAGATCATTAAGATCCACCCCCAACTAAAAGTAATCAACAACCTCACGATTAACGATGTGTCTGCAATTGCATTATTAAGCATATATGCAGCAAACACCAATAAACACATACTCCCAAGACTTGTAAGATACAACCATTTATATGCATTCCCAAAAATGAGGAACAGAGACACGACAGCAAAGAGGAGAACAAACATTCCATCTCCATTCCCATTGTTGACATAATTAATTGATCCATATGGATACGATAGTAGTGGTGCAAATGCCCCAGCAGCCAGTGACATGGATCCAACTATACCTATAACATCTCTGCTAGTTAGTTTCATCGTTATCCACCTTAAAAGTGACATTACATGCTTCTATCCAATCCCTGGCGGCCAATAATGACTCACGCACTTCCTCTAAATTACTATTATTATTATGAAGCATAAAGAGCAAAGCACACCTTAACTCATGCAAGATCACTTCCTTTATTGTCATCACCGCCTCCAAATGGTGGTCCTGGAGGGATTTGAACCCACAACCACTCGCTTATAAGGCGAGAGCTCTACCATTGAGCTACAGGACCACTCCTAGTTGTTATCTATTCTATAGTAGCATTCAACTCTTCAGGAATTGGTGGAATTTCCCGGATAACCCACCATTCAGCCCCATCATACTCTGCCCTCTCCGCCCACTTACCATCAGAGAGCCAGACCACACCGAATAACTGCTGTATTCCATAACCATCGTTATACTCGAAATTCAAGTCATCCAAGAACTTCTTGTAGTCTTCATCGCTATGACCAACCTTTAAATTGAAATACTGCTTTATTACACCATATGCAAGATCATCGTCAAGAGTATATATGGACGCACATAACACCGTCCATCCACCGAAGTGATTTATAAATTCTTCTTTTGCATTTGTTAACTCACAACTCATAATAATCTCCTACCTAGAAGTACCACTGTTCATGAGTTAGTGCAACCTTCTTGAGGTACTCCTTCTCCTCATCAGTCATACTCTTGAACATAATATCGATCCCCTTTTTATACTGTGCTCCTGCTGCGTACACAGAGGGATCATCCGAATAGTAATAGTACCAATCATGTGACATACACTTCTTCACGAATTCTTTAGTCTTATCGTTCATAACAGACCCCATCTTGAAGGTTGATTAGTGAAAGGGTGAGACCCTTCCACGTCGATAAGCTACTCTGTCTCTGTTACTTTCCTCCTAATTCTAACCTTCTTAGTCTTAGTTGCACCTGCATCGTCATGAACTGGTGAGAGGTCATATGCTGTGTCAATCAAACGAAATTGATTCCCATTGACTACATGTGTAGGGGGCACCAATTTCTTTCCCCGTCCCGTTGGTGCAGTGATCCCTAACCTCAACAGAGTAGCAATAAAATCGTTTCCGCCCTTGAAAATCGTACCAGACAGTTCCTTAGCTGCACGTCTTAGTGCTGCAGCATGTGAACCACCTCCAGCATCCCCGAACGACACAATCTGGAAGTCACATCCGATCCTCCCAGAGCATGGTACATCGAGGGTGCTCTTCAATACAAGTTGCATGCCACTGTTTCCCCCACCGATTCCCTCCAATATGGAACCAGCAGAGAGACTTGCTGGTTCTGAAAACTTCAGACTGTCTTCTCTTGCCTTTCCCATGACATACCCCCCACGTTAGAGTTATTACTACTTAGAGCTGTCCACAGGCTCTCTGTGTTTCGCTCTTTGTATGGTAATTATCTCATAGCAACTAGCATATGTCAAATAAAATATTGCTTTCTACTAAGAAATTAATGTATTACAACACTGATATCTCCAGATTCATCAACATATGAAAAGCATTGTTGTCATCATCAGTGATGACGTTCCCCTCCAAACAGACTAATGTGGAACCAAGCTCCCTCGGTCAGCCGCTGTACCATTCACATAGCCCATCCATCGGTACCTCCTACTCAGAGAGTGACACACATACTTTTCCAACTTGTACGCCTATAATGGACCCTAATTTTACGAATAACTTATATGCATGCAAGTCAATCTCATCCCTGCAATCACTCTCTTCCTCAACATGATATGAGGACCAGTCATCATACATATGAGTAATCAGAGCCTTCATTACCCCTCCTACTGTCTGTAGATATAATAGACCACTCCCCCAACTTCCTCAGCATACTCATTACCGTCGTAGCTCCCCAAGCTATGCCCACGACCATCGAAACGTGCATCGCGTTTCCACGCTTCCTCGTCAAAATAGTTACGTACAATATCAGGAATATCTAGACACTCCTCAATATAATTGTTCAGTTCGTCATCCCAATACTTCTCTGCCTCCTCATCTGTGACTACAAGGAACAGCTTCCCTTGCGCACAATAGTAGTCACCTGCGTCTAGCACCACGTTAAGTACGTCAGTATCAAGGTGTTTAGCAAGGGCTACTACTTTCCCCTCATCGTCGAATGTTTCTAGATAGAGACGATAATCCTCGGAAATATAGTCACCACCATCCTCCGTGAATGGATCAACGAACTCCCCTGTCATATTTGTTTCCACTTCTCCGAAGCGCTCAATAAAATGTTTCGCATTAGAAATAGCATTTATATGGGCACCTGTACCAGCATCCGCGAGGTGCATACTCGTAATTCGACACAATTCAGGGTATGCATCACCTACACGGTCACCTACAGCACCCACCCATCCATCATACGAACCAGTTACCGAAATATACCCTCGTGCGTCCGTGACTGAGAGCGTGAAATCCTTGCCCACAATCCGCTTTTCCATCTTTACCACCTGTGTTGGGATGGGAGGTTTAATGACCGCCCATCCCCGTATTGTTAATCCCAATCCGACAGCAGCTTCATCTTCGCCGGATACACTTTATCTTCCTCCATCCCCCGACAGATTCCCCCCTGGCTGAAGATCAGTGTACCGCGCGGGGTCTTAAACACGGCTGTTTCTCTTCCGTACCTGAAGTGAGAAGGTCCCCCTCGCCGCACCGAATAGAATTCAAGTTCAGCGAACTCCCCAATGTTCTTCACGGTTCCCTCATCCAAGATGCAGTCGAAAGAGGACAGTTCATCCCCTTTCGCAAGCTTCTCCACTGCATCATGCCCTGTGATCTCGGTACACAGGGATGAAATTCGCCACATGATCCAACCGGACACCGTTCCAATGGTTGTCCCATATACCGGTTTCCCGATCCGCGCCCATGGCGCTTCCGGATCACCACTCCCATAAGGGGAAGGCGGTGAATACTGACAACCCCTCTCTTGGAAGCGGAGATTGTCCGTGTAATCACGGCCCCTAGTGTCCTGGTAGACACGGGGATACCTGCAAAGCTCATTGTGGATCTGTTCAGTCGTCATGCCACTGGTCCATTCCTCTTTCATGACTACTCCCTCCATCTAGTGTTATTAAAATTGAATCGTGGAAAGAGCATAGATGAATGGACAGCTTCTGTCAATAGAAAATTCTAGCAACTTACAATAAAACTAAATTTTGTGCAAGCGCTTGCACAAACACTATCAATCTGATATAGTATTCAGTAAAATGTATTTATAGTGCTTGTACAAACCCTCGTAGAACTCACTGATGGGCCCTGGAACTTATTCTTTTCCTTTCATCGTATCCATTATAGCCCAGCAGTGAGTTGACTCATTAGAGACTCTTTTACTTAGAATCGTTCCACATCTCCTTCCAGATCTTATAATACTGAGAAAGATCCCACATCCCCCTACGAAGTTCCATCATCGTAGTAGCGAACGTCTCATTATGATACCCGTAATAGTTGGCAGGATCATTTTTGTTACAAACTACATGAGCGGCCTCATGCGCAATAATATCCAGAAGAACAAAAACGAATTTTCTTCTGTCTTTCCAGAATCTTAACGGATAGGTGGGTGCTATCCCTATTACAATCTTCCCATCAGAGAGTTCGGACGCAAATCCAAGACAGCGCCCCTCACTGCAAAATACTACATTCTCAAACCACTCCAATCCTAGCTCTCCTACAAATCGCCTGATAACTGACAGCTTTCTCTCACCACACTTAGTAATCAACTGTCTACATTCGTCAGGAGAAATACCAAAGAATGTGAAATCATTCACACATTCATAGGATGAATAGTAGCTGGTTGGTTTTGAACTCCTTGGATCAGACGCACCAGCTACATCACCTAACAACTTTATCGTACTAAGGGAATCAACAGCCAACTGACCAGTAAATCTACGAAAGACCTCATCTGCATCATGTTTCAAACTATCCCTGTTCTGATTGAATAAGACATAGGGATGCTTCTTTGTCTCGGCAACAAGAGCTACCTTAAGGGAAGCTACGTATGTCGAAAACATATAAACGCCTTTTGTTCTAACATATACATATCTCTCAGAACAAGATGTAGGCTCAGTCGCATATACATCAAAATCTACTATATCAATAGGAACTCCCACACACTTCAAGTTTTGTTGAATCACAGTACACTCTGTACTACATCCTAAATGTATGTATCTTACAGCACATTGTGTATCACATTTCCCGAAGTAATATGGTATAGCTACGACAACAGAGTCAAAGTATTCTTTCGGAAGTCTAATAGTTGATACAGTTCCATTTACATACTCTTGATCACTCTTTCTAAGCGAATAGAAGTTAGCTCTACCACTCACTTCTATATCCCTCGTCCGGATTGTATAACTCTCCCACGAGAAGTAGATAAGAATCTTGGCGTGGCCGAATGCTCCAGCCGTCTCGATACCGTCCTTCGACGACGCACCTAAAACCAACAATTTATTGAGAATGGTATTCTCGTTCATCCCACAGCCGTCGTCGATAAACATGATCTCGCTAGTCTCTGGATCAGCACATATAATGAAGTTATCAGCACCGGCATCAACAGAATTCTGGAAGAACTCTCGTACAAGAGATGCGCTAACATACGAGTAGTCCTTCTCAGCCATCTGGAGAAAATACCCCTCCGGGATCTCTACGGAGCTTTCAAACTCAGCCATCAATAGCCTCCATTACGGGGAAGTCCATGAAAAACTCTGGCCCCTTAACACCACGAGATATCCAGAGTTCCACACACTTAGGCATTCCTGCCTCTCGAACGAAAAACTCCCTCCCACCTCTGAATTTGAATTCTCCAACTAACTTGATAGCTTCTTCCTTGGTGATCTTTCTCAGCTTCATGGACTACTCCCCCGTCGCGACCCGTTATAATGAGAAAGAGCACTCGGGGTCGTCCAGGTGCTCTTTCTATGTGATAGATAGAAGTCTATCAGATATATACTATGCTGTCAATCTTTTTCTTCAGTAACATTAGGTGGTTGCGCAGGAATCAATCCCTTTTCCATGAGATAGTCACGAAGCTCACACATTGCCTGAAACGCTCCCCAAAAACTATCTAGGTGCATATTTACACCTTTTACGGAAGGTTTAAGCGAGGCATCCCCTACCTTTGGGGAGCGGTAAAATTGCCTGATATCAACATAGTCCTTGTTCCTAAAAGTTCGGTGCGCAAACGAGATAACCTCCCAATCGTTCTTTCTAGCGGTGAATGCAACCTCATCTACACCAGATGTTCCTTTTATATTTACCTTCATCCCACTCTACCTTTCCGTCTTTTACGGTACCCAATCTAGCACCATTACCACTCCAAAAGTCAACATAGATCTTCTTGGACACCATAGCAAGACCACCAACAATAGTGGAAGCTTTGAGTGCTGCCATTACTTCCGGTATGCTCAAGATATATGGCAACGATGAAGCGGCTGCTTCTGATAGAACAGACAGGTCAAAGTTTTCTCTCTGACTATCATAGAAGGACAAATTAAGAAGTGGACAAGAAAACAGCAGATGCGGTGAAGACTCAAGAAGGTCTACAGCATCAATCAAGATACAATCATCTACGTAGTCCTCTCTATAATGCCCATTGGCTAGATAGTACTGAAATCTTGACGTAGAAAGGCGCCATGTAGATGTAACTTTCTTTGAATATACTATAGTCCCACCAATACCAAAGAACATAATATCAATCTTGTCGTTAACCATCGCAACAACCACTACCAGTAAGTTCCCATTTTTCCAGTGGAAGTGTATACTTATTTATAGTCTTACCAAATATCTCAAGACCATCTAGCAGAGTTAATGTTACTAACTTCGGACCACCTTCCCTGTAAGGTCCATGAACCTTAACACTATACGGAGTCAACGTACTGATATCAATCGCTCTTTTTGCTTTCATTCTTCTTACTCCTGTTAGAAATAGCCGCCCATGCCAATGCAGTCAGACACGCCAATGAAATCATGAAGTCGTTACCCTTAAAAACGATTGATGCTGCCGTCATAGCTGCCACGACTACAATCCATATAACCCCTACTTTCATAATAACCCCTCCCTTCCATGTCATGCTGTTGCTTCAACAAGTCAGCCTCCGTAATGTGACCTACATATGGACACATATATTCACCGAAGGACTCCTCAAGATCCACACAACCAATGCAATTAATGTTAGGCCATGCTGGGCATTCGCTGAATCTCGATCCAGCATAGCAGTTGTGACTCGAATAGTCAATCAAAGGATCGTCGCACTCTATCTGCTCATATAATTCAAGAAGAGGATTACGTATCATATCTCTGAGTCTATCAATGGTCAGATTCAACTCATCTACATGCAATGTCTCGCGCAGTGTATGTTCATTGTGGAATCCAGCAGATATATTTATGGAGGGTGTCTTGTACTCACGAGTAATAAATGCTATATCAGAAAGCGTTCCATCATTCTCACAGAAACCAAAGCTTTCTACGTAATCAGAGACAGCATTGTTAAGCCTCCCGTTATATGTTACATACTCACCAACTCCCTTCCTGTCTATCTCAATAAAGAGTACATCTTCGTGTGTCCACACATTGTCTTTTATCCACTGTTTCACCCCCAATAAGCCAACCTCCTCGAAATTAACTAATAATATAGATGGAAATCCCCCACGTTGACACTTTTTTATTGACTTAAAGATAGCATATATTCCAGCTCTGTCATCAGCACCCAATACACCATACTTATTACGTAATACAGTACCTGATCTCTCTATTTCCAGTTTTGCATCGTCACTACGAACAGTATCTACATGTGCTACAAAGCACATTGGTATATCGCCTACTGCATAGACATAATTCCTCCTGTCTATATGAACTGTTCTGTGTGTCCCTTCTAAAGACATTGCTGCCATATACAACAATGCAATGTCTCTCTCCAAGAGCACATCTGTCAAGTTATAAAGAGACATTCATTTCCTCCTCTACATGACAGTCTAAACAAAATCTTCCTGTATTATCCATATAACTCTTATCTACAAGACATCCGCATATATTACATATTGTTGCATAATCGCGAACACAGTTATGACACCAAAGTGAATATCCTGTAGAAATCTGTACCGTTTTCAAATTATTGGAGACAACTACATTATTACAACTACCACAGCTAGTGCCACAATGTACACACAGCTCCTCGGAAAGCGCTGCTCTTTCAGAGTAAGTATTTCCACATTCAATACATTCAACAGCATGATTAGCAACGCAATCAGGACACCAATATTCGTAACCTCCGTTTACGTCACAAATAACTTCAACGGCATCATCGATTTTATATATATTAGCACAATAAAGGCAAGTAAAATAGTGTCTTTCATAACAAGAAGCACATATTATATCATTATCTGGTGTGGTAAGTATCCCTTCCTCAAGAACCGCACCACATAAAAAGCAAATATTTCCAACGCATGATAAACAATACCCTTTTGACTCACCATGCACACAACCACATAGAAAGCAAACGGGTGGAAACGTCTCTAATATAAAATCTTGATCAAGCGCGTCTTTATACTTCTCTACTGGATAAAGAAGCTTACATGTTTCGCTCTTATTTACTACATCAAGAAAGCCTGCGAACGTATAGTCATCACCAAAATTACTTTCAGTATGCCCACTTATATAGAGATGTGACTTAACTGATGCATGCATCCATCTATCCTCAGACAAACAATGATAACTAGTAAGCTCCCTCTCTATAGCACTGTGTGCCTCTTTCTGAGCAGTCACTGGAATATGCCCGTATACACAACTTTGCAATATAAGGGCGCGTTCAAGGTCAATGTGTACCCACACTCTGCCTATATAGCGTTGTGCCCGTGCATACTTTACTATTACTGTTTGACTATCTATAGCATAACAGGATGTTCCAGAGAAGTACTCACCAGCAGGTGAATAGCATGAAGTGAACCCCATCTCATGAGATGCCAACACAAAATCCGCCAGGTTAGTTGAGATAGTTATATGTGCACCACTTGTGCTACTATCCCTACTTGCTAGGTTGCCAATCCATTTAATAAAATCATTGGTTATAAACTTATGTAACTCTTTATCCGACAATAAAGAATTCACAGCAAATATCTTAGCTACACCCGTAGTAAAAAATGCGTTTCTGATAAATGCAAACTGCTCTGGGTCTGCCAAAGGACCCTTTCTGTTTATCTCTTTCCTTACTGCCCTTGTAAGCTTCGTATTCCTACCATTTGAGTCCGTTGCAGTTAAACTGTCAAAAGAAAATGATACATACTTAGCACCTAAAATTGTATGAAGAAATCTCTGTACATCATTCAAGTCTGTTCGCGGTTCGCCCGCCTGTGTGTCAAGTGAACTCTTCCACTCAGACTGATAAATGATCCTACGCCAACTATTCTGCTCAGTCAGTCTAAGCAGACAATCCAAGTCCTTCTTTCGACAGTGCATGATATCATGGATTTTCTCAAGCGCATCCACTGTTGACCCCTTCGCACGTGACTCCAGTACGACTTGAATCTCTGTTAGATCATCGGCAGGTATACTCATCATATCCTCTCCCAACGGAGCTACTAATAAGAGGGAAATGACTTGCCCCAAGGTTGTATCCCTTAGCTCATGAAGTATGGCAGATTATAGATGAGTAACTTATTTTTGTCAAATAGAAAACATTGCATACTACTATATATACGTAGGAGGATTATACATGTATAATGGTATATTTGCAATTAAAATGCCATATACTACCTATTATCAATAGATATGTGACATATCTATGTCATATGTATACAGATAAAAGTATACATATATCACTGCACAATATTGAATAATTTATGGAAAGTACTACTATATAGACATACGTAGGACCATCAACGAGGAATTCTGTACGTATTGAACATAATGTTCTCAGGACCACACAACAGACCACTAGAATTACCACTCAAAGTTGTGTGATAAATAATTTTGTATACAATACCAAGCAATAGATCATCTGGCCCCTCCCCAGAGCACATCTTACATGAGAAACCAGGCCAACCAAGTATTGCTGCTACATCAAGACAAAGAGGCATTCTCTCACAGTCAAACCTCTTGTTCCTGCGTACATACTTAAATGGATCTCCCGAATTCTCAACGTCATCATCAAACAATGTGTCAGTCGCTCGTAGTGACATCACTTGAATCCCATGAGTATACAGACGATGAATTAAATACCCTCTCTAGATCACTTCTATAAATTCGCATGTGTGAAGTAAATCTATAGACAGGAAGGTTTATTACCTCCGACTTTATGTACTTTTCTAAAGTTATACGTGATATACCAAACATCCTACACACCTCACTTATTGAGTAAGTGGGCTTATCAGGCAAACCTGTTGATAATAGAACTACCTCCCTAAACAGATCTCTGTCTTCCCTGATCATGCCAACCACTCCCTCTTTGCCAACCATGTTGGTATATCCAACCATACCTCATCACCGTGTTCAATGTCAAGCTTAATATTCTTCGCAAAGGTAACGTACATACCATCATGCAATCCCCACTTACGTATCCTGGAGATTGGAATAAACACATCCTGCTTTGTTCTGTCATCCCTAAACAGTACTGCCTTCTTGCAAACTCTATCTATTCTACCAAAGACCATCATAGTTTGCTCCTAGTGTAAACGACGCATCCTTAGCGTTGATTTACCTCTCTCCTTGATAGTTCTCTCTGTACTCTCTCCACGAATTGCAGACAACAGACGACTCTTTCTCTTCCCAAAAAGTTGTGATAATGTATAACTAACACCACATATTGCATCAGCAAGATCTTTTGAACCACTTCGTGGATGATCTACTTTTCCTCTTTCTAAGTCAAATTGTAGCTCACGCAGCTCCTTCAGAAGCTTAGGAACAGGTGGAATAAGTATACGTCCATCCCTGAATGACTGCTTAAGCTCCATATAAGGTTCGAGATGTGTATCAACAGACACTATTGCTGTCTTTATCCTTTTCCCTATAACAGTTCTTGCCTTACGCAATTTCTGAAGAAGCGCCACTGACTGAAACCTATCAGCGGTTACTAGAATAAGATTTATCATTGAAGCCAATGTCAAAAGCAAATCACCTACAGTCGAAATGTCTACTTCATCCCCGGGTACATTAACTATCTCTATTATACCATCGATTGTTATAGATGGAAATTCTCCACCAGTCTCCTCCCTATACTTACCAGAACCAGTATCCCAATTGAACACCTTTCCTACATACTGCATTCCATTGAAATGACCTACGGATACACCACAAGAATCTCCAGTCAATCCCAAGTCAACATGAGCTACGTAAGGAAGCGACGAACTCAGATTGTGCGCAAGATACTGAATATCAACTAGAGAGTGCAAAACATCTGCTCTCCGAGCAAGTTCAACCCTATCTACAGTAAATAATTGTGTGCCTCCATATAGATCTTGATGTACCTTTGCAGCCTCAACTAGTTTATCACGCTGCTTGATAAAGCTATTTGAACTACCTACAGGTATTCCAGCAATATCTCTTATTGCAGCTTCAAGGTCTTTCTCAAACTCCTCCTTAAAGTCTATTGGGACCTCTATAACATCAGTCGAGTCAATAGCTTCTGACCTATCAGATATTAGTCGGCTCTTCTTTACAGCGTCTCCAACTTCTACTAGAAACTTCTCATCAGAGAACGTCCCAGGGGGGAGAGCCTCCCACCTAGACATAGTTACCATGAATATAGTACGTCTCTTTCCACTACGTAATTGTTCCTCAGCCTCCTTTCTTCTCCTATCCATAAAATCCCCTGGATAGTTTGCAGAAGAAATAAGAAATAACTTCCCAGGAGACTTTCCAGCTATCTGAAAGCGCGATTTTATCCGTCTAAATGTAGTCATATAGAGTTTAGATGCTTGGTCGTATATGTCCTCACTTCCACGTATCCTTGCACTATTCTCTACAAAGGCCAAAAAGTTCAACTCATCCATTACTGCGTTGAAGACATTGTATCCTAGAGCAGCAGTATCAGAAGATGATAGTGGAAGAACAGTTATCTGATTTGGAAAACGCAATTCAGTAGTCACATTTGGATCAAATGGAAAGTTCCTCATGAAGTAAGGACTTCTACGTACCCTCTCACAGAAAGGATTGAACAGAACTCGTTTAGCCTGATCTAATCTAACTGACTGCATGGTAAATACAATAGGAGATCCAGGTGCTAGTTTATACTCAAGCTGAGGGGAATGATAACAACTCAATTTGTATAAGATATATGTGCTGGCAACATCCGCAGCGAAGAAACTCTTTCCCCAACCAATAGCACCACATAAAGGGACTTCAAAGATGTACTCACTGTCTTTCCCATGAAAGAGTTCATACAGAAGTTCCATCAGTTTAGGACGTATTGTCATCCCCAAGTCTAGGTACTCTCGTGATTTAGCAAACTCCTCTACATCTACTACTTTATTAACTCTGAGTCCTCTTCGTATGAATAAGAATCTGCCATCTCCCTCTTCAAGAGCAAGAACAAAGTTTCTAAAGAAATTTAGAGCACTATCTCTCTCTATATACTTTACTCCATCGCTCTCGAAGCTCATAGATACAAGAATATCCAGTAGGTTACCTAAGACCTTATCACTGACGCGTGGTCCCTGCGACACAGCTCTATAAATGATGTTCTCTAAGAAATCATCGAACAGTACTATGTTATCCAAGCCACTTATTCCTGTTCTTTAACAGCATAATCGTTAACATCAATTGCATCTTCTTCCAGAATAGATAGAATACTCTTGCTAAAGCTGGACATAGCATCGCGTTCATCACCGACATTAGATAGAAAGTTCTGGAAAGCCCCCTGAACTCGTATATCAATCTGCTTAGGAATCTTCTTTCTCAGCCCAAAATCTACCTGCATCTGTGCCATGTCTTTTATCAAAGATCTCATGCTATCTACAGTAGCATTGAATTGTTTATTCGCCATGAATGCAGTTGGAGCCTTACCTATCTCACGTAACTGTTGTATCAGTCTCCTCTTCTGAACCTCTAATAAGAACGCTAAATCAGATATAGGATTAGCATCATCTGGATGAACCAGACAGTCAAGCATAACCTCATCAACAGTTTCTCCTTCCGCAAACGTTCTTGGAACAGCAACATTATCTAACTTAGCTACCTCTCTATTACTCTGTGGATGTGCACCAAGTTCGCGTCCATAAATAGCAGCCTTTACTCTGAATCGTATCAATGCAAGAGCTACAGAATTATCTATCTCAAGATCCTTGCCTGACTCTAATACCACTCTTCTAAGGGCATCTTCCACATCTATTCTGTCACAGACTGTTAGACGTGCTAATAGCACTAACTCATCGTCAGATAGACTACTGTACAGCAGATCGCATCCAGTTACAACCCGCTTATCGCTGGCAAGTTTTGGATCAACTAAACTACGCAGTTTTTCAGCTAGATCAGAAGCCATCTTCGTCATCACCTTCATATACGGAAGCTAACAGAGGAAGATTATCCTTAAGGAACTGCTCATCTACTCTTTCAATCAAACGCATAATAACAGATGGAAAGCTTACTCCTAACTGTCTAGACAGATCTGCCTTCTCCTTAAGAAGAAGGAAGTCTTTCTTCTTACCAATACGCACCCACAGATGGTCCTTCCCACCAAAATCGAACACCATGTACCCATAATCTAGTGTCTCTCCATAACGGGAATATATACGATTAAGAAGTACAGTGAGATCGTCGATTGTTTTTACAGCATCTTTTGCCTTGTCGAACTCGTCTTTCATACCCTTCGTAGGAAGGGTATTACGTGCACTCTCAAGAAGATTCTCTATATACGAAGGATCTTCAAAGACCAATTTCTCTGCTACCTCATTTAGTGGATGCCTACTAGCAAGATCCTCTATAAGAGCATCAAACTTCTTCCTGTTCAACTTACCTCTGAGACGATTCATACGAACTGTCTGAAATTTCTGCCAATCAACGTTACCATACTCAGCATCTCCAGAGACGACAATTGCAGGGACATCCTTCATATCACATATCTTAGCAACCTCAAATCTGTGCTCACCATCTATAATTCTGTACTTACCACCAGAAAGAGGTGCTACCAATATAGGCTGAAGAAACCCTGTCGTAGCTACATCACCTGCTAACTGATTTAATTCAAATGCAGCCATCTCATTAGGGTTCCACTCATTGACAGAAATACTATCAACAGATAGCATCTCCAACTTTATACCCTTATCGCTATCAACAACAAGCGACCCTTTACTTTCACTCATTTCTACTCCGATATCCCTATTGAGGTTTACGTAAGACCCATGGTCTATTAGTTCTAACATATCCTGCAGCAGCGCGCAACCAAAAATGACTTACCCAGCGTCTAGGTAATTTAAAGTATGCCAAATCTCTGACGTCCAATCCCCTAAGATCAGCCCGTTGTGAGAACCCTTTGTATGGAAGATGCATAATATCAACATCATCCCCTATCTCATCTGACATAAGAATTCTCTTACCTATAGGATTCTCATAACCCTTGCACAATCTAACCTGCTCCTTGAAATGCATATCAACATCACTCGGAAAAGCAGACATACCACGATAACGGTTAACTACATTTGGTAGAAACCATTTATTGAACCACTCAGTGAACATCTCAAAAGCTTTCGATCTATGCTCTCTTATCCAAAGAATCTTTGACGTAGCATCTGATGGATTCTTCACAAAGAAAGGATATCCCTTTCCGAACATGCCTATAGACCAACCAGTCTCATATACCACTCCTATCATCCCGAGCATTGTGGCTTCTACTAAACCATTAGGAAGACCCTCCTCTTTAGAGAAAGAGAGGAATATGTGCGAGCGCTTGCACAACTCATAATACTCCTCTCTTGGAGGCTTCTCCAAAGTCAAAAATGTTGCATCATTCTGTGCATACGTAGGTAGAGAGCCTATAGAGTTAGTACATATAGTGATCGCTACTTCTCCTCCAGCCAACACATACAGATTCGATAGTGACTTGAATACCTGATCGAATCTACGTTGAGTGTTACCTATTCTCTGTGTATAAAGTACAGTCAACTTTTCATCTTTATCATTGAATAGTTTGTTCTTCTCACCGGAAGAGAGATAGTTCATGATCCAAGAAGGAAGAGATGGAAAGTATACCTCAATCTTATCTGCTAGAGCACGTAACATAGCCGGAGAAAAGCATCTACTTGCCTCAGCAAGTACAGAAGCTCTCTCATAATCACACCCTATATAAATCCTGTCAAAGTCCAGATAACTAGCAGTACTTCTAACAGTCAATGGGACCCATTCGCTCTTATTACCAGAACAAGCAGTGCTCTTGAACTCAAACTGAGGAAAAGGTTCAAATAAACATAGAAATTTTACTACCTGTGAAGTGTTTGATATCAGACTTCTCCAATAAGCTCCATTGTTCCGCGAAGTGAGTACAACATCCCAATCGCCGTGCACACCATCATATTCGGAGAATAACCTACGATGCTCATCTGATGGGAAGAAACTCTCATAATATCTATCCACTCCATACCTGATACCTAGATACTTCCAATTAGGATTACGTTCTATGTCAACTTCAAACGAAGAGTATTCGTTTGGTATTAAGAATACCACCTCTGAATTAGGAAACCATTTATAAAACGATTCCGCAAATCCATTAAGAAGCCAGTACACAGAGCATCTAGACAACTTCTTAGCTGTATAAATTGGGTCTACTAGAAGTTTGAGTCTTGGTATCATCTGAAATCTCCAGAAAACAGATACTCCAACAAACGTTGCTTATACCACTCAGCCAGCCCCTTGGTGGAAGCTCTCTTTATCTTTGGTAGAAACTCCTTTAGGAGATACTGCTTTATATCATCAGAGTGCTCTTCTTCGATATCAGATGCTACCTCTCGTATCAGAGAACCTATGTCTCTAGGAGTATATGTAAGTGCTCCACGTTCTCTCAAGTGCTGTACTGCCTTCTCCCATCGTGCATCTGTCCTAAAGCTATCAATAAATGAGTCTAAGTCATGTGGTTTGCCTGATAATCGCGTTACACGCACTTCTTTTAAGCGCTCTGTCACCAACTTACCAGCCATCAGCGGTAACTTTATATCACCAATTACTGTATGCATAGAAAAGTTCTTAACTACAATTCCCTCGATCTTAGAGCCACCAAGGTAGCTCTCCCGGTCAAGTAACTTCTCTATGCTCTCTTTCGAACTAACAGTGCCTTTATAGAGAACAGGTACTCTGTCAATATCTAATAAACTTGCATAGTAATCCAACTCCTGAATTACCTCTTGTGAGGTAGTTATTGCGCCAAATAGTACAATATTATTTTTCGGCACTCTAGAGTAGGACAAGACATTGTGTCTCGGTCTACGCAAGTATTCTCCAAAGAACACTATACCAAGTGGGAGGCGTGCTGCAATGGTGTCTACATAGGTGACTGCCTCAAAGAACATCCCCTCCTGCGAGGGGGAAGACAGGAGCACTCCCTTACTTCTCATATAGACTGTACCATCTATATTTCCGAAAGCGAACTGAGAGCCGTCTACCTTCTCTGTTATCTCCACATCACCATTAAATATATCCCTTATGTATCCTGTCCCTAACGCAAATATCTTTGGGTATGCGGAGATCATTCTACAGTACCCCCTGTGCTAAGTGCGTCTATGCAATCCTTCTCTGCTATCCCTAACGTCTTGAGAAACTCTCTAAGAGAGTACTCCTTACGCTCTATACTTACAATAGAGTCGTAGTAACCACCAAGAATAAGCGTCTTACGTGCCTTTGAGTAAAACACTGATACACCGTCGGAATCTTTAGATGTATAAAGTGATGGCATACCATATATCCTCTCTACACTAAAGAGCGTAATCTGTCTCTGAAACCATTTGGTGCATTCCACTTTGCTCTATTCATACCAAATTGTTTAAGAAAGCATCTCAGATAAGCTCTCCACCAGAACGAGAGATCATCCAACTTATTTACTCTCCCAGATTCCAAAGCGAACCAAATCCTAGTGAAGAAAAATTTAGTCTCCTCGGATGCATCTCTTCCTAGAAGCTTATTCATTGCACGTTTGCCTCTGGCATTGTGCATATCATACACATACCAAGGCCATTGTCCGTTCCCATTGTAGTATTCCCAATCACCCTGCACATCCGTCTTCTTGGCTTCAGGCAATTCCTTCTCCGTCAGAGCCATCACGCATAGACAAAGCAGCATGCATCTATCTCCGTCCATTCCTCCTGCAAAATAGCGCCCTTTCGCTGCGTCTACGATCTTGCTCTGCCATTCACCGAGGTTTGCTGATTCTCTCTCCAATCTTGTGAAGAGGCTAGCATCTCCTCCTGCCTTTTTCTGTGCGATGAATTCACGGCACATACTTAGCTGATTTGTTCTAAACTCATCTAAACAAAGATCATTTATCCACTTTTGTGCCCAGTCATCCAACACCAGCAACACTAACCCATTCGGATCTCTGTTCTTCTCGTAAGAAGAAAGCTCAACGGTCCAATCAATAATCTTCTCTCTGGCGGATGCTTTCTGCTTTCTACGCATCAAGGATTCAACTTCTTTCAACACAGCATGATTGGCTGGTGTTAATTGCCATACCTCCTCGGGAACAATCGCTGGAAGTCTCCATTGCAACCAATGTGGATCTTCATCCCACAATACCTCAGCGGCCATCCGTGCCATCTCCCTGTCGCCCCTTCGTATGGCCTTCTGGACTGCTGATCGTGCTCCCCATTCAAAATCTGTCTTCGGCATTTCATCCCCCTTTGAAATGTTGTCATTAGAGGGATTCTATCAAGAATAACTTGATATTGCAATAGCTATCTTGCAGTCATTTATTTATACAACTCGGGTTGAACCAGATACACTCCAACTTCTTATTTACCCTACCTTATCTATTGCTTTGATTTGCGAAACCTCCATTAGCAGTCCAGGTATATCTCTCACCACCAATCAACTTATCATGCTCACCTTGATAGCCGCACAATGCTATACGTAGCTTAGGATTATCCCAGTTCTCACGTGCCCAAGTTTGAACACTCTTGGATACTAAGAGACAATCTACAGCATACTTCATATTTCGCTTTACAGCATATGGCGGATCTAAAAATACTCCAGTTAGCCTATATTTACCATAGGTTACCGCAGGTGTTACAACACGACTCCAATCACCACAACATACTCGTGTAGAACTTAATCTATCTGAGAGAGAACGCATATATTCAGTTAGTGCTGTACGTCTCTCAGGCAATGGAGACTGAAGATAACACATGATACCTTGATTACTTGTTAAATGTGGTCTTGTCCTTTTTAGTGTAGAGCACCAACCACCTCCAATCCAGCATGATATACCCCATACCCACCACCCAGCTATCTTGACATCAAAGAAGTCAGGATCTGTGTGCATCATCTCCCTAAACTCATGCTGATTACACAACCATGTGTGCCTGGCATGCAGATCAGCTTCATTAATAGGCCACGTTGCATGATAGGCAACGGCATCCGGATCTTCCTTCAAAGCTCTCCAGAAATTTGCTACCATGCAGTCCAGATCGTTTATTGTCTCTACTTTTGGCAGTGTTGGCCTCCCTAACAGGACAGCCCCACTACCGAAGAAAGGCTCAACATATAAATCAACATCGCCAAACCTCTCCCATACAACGTGTACTACTTTTCTCTTTCCACCAAACCATGGAAATGGTGCCTTCAACATCTAAACTCCAATGATCTACAGTAAAAGATTCTCTAGTTCATCATCATCAAGAGAAGAGTCATCATAGTGCTTAGCACCCTTAACGGAAGTTTTGGTAGTATTACTGCCAATCTTACCAAGTCTATCTGATACTATAGAACCAACTGTAAGAGGCGCATAGTCTGTATTGAACTCCTTGTTCAAAAAATTAAGCCATACATCAAGGGAAAGATCTGCGGATTCTTCCTGCAAGAGAAGCCAATCAGCACATATCCTATTTACTGCTTCACCTATGTCCTTAGTTTGAAGTTGATCCATTGCATACTGTAAAGCATTCTCAACAATCTTAGCGCCCTCTCCATCAACTCGTACATTACGTAGATAGAAAGTTTCACCTTGCTCAGACTTCTTCTCAGCGCATTCAGTATCTTCATCTTCACGCAGACATTCCTTTAGTGACCTCCATGAGGAATTCTCAGCAAGCTCCAAAAGAGCAACTGCCTTAACAGGAGAAAGTTCTATACGACGAGCTATGAGAGTAAGCTTAGACCAGCCAATACTCTCTACACGTTCCCTTGTAAGCAGTGGAGATACCCTTATAGCCCGTCCACACTCTACCATATTATAGGCTTTCCTACGATCAAGCCCAAGTATTTCATCAGCATAAGTCTCCAAATTAGGGAATCCCCACATAGAAACGTAATCAAACTCCACAGATTCAGCCATTCCTGAAGCCATATCAAAAAACCCTACATTAATGTTCCTGTTGGCTTGCTCAATCCTATCCTTACATTGAGTAGAACGCTCTTCAAGAGTCTTAGGTTCAGCATCTGTTACTTCCCAAGTCTTACTACCATCTATTGCTGTAAGCATATTATTATCTCCTTCTCTTACTTGATACAGAACGTGCACCTTCTGAGATCCATTCACGAAAAGCTACAACTTCATCATTATCAGTCATGGACAGTGGAACTGTCACATCTATCTCATCTATTATAGATGCTACAGTCACCTTATATGCTCCAGAAAATGCTTTGAACACAGCTTCCTCTACAACACCCTCTACCTCAGATCCAACGAACCCAAGTGACTTGGATGCAATAAGATTCACCTCTGCATCTGTTAGTTCAATACCACGTTTGGTAAGATGAATCTTGTATATTTCACACAACTCTACATCGGTAGGAAGATCTACCGAAAATACTGCATCCCACCTTCCTCTACGCATCAATGCGCCATCCAGCCCACGCAGTGTATTTGCTGTTCCAACCTTATAGACAGGAGCATCTGTATCCTGCATCCAAGACAATAGAAATGCTATTACTCTTGATGTGATACCTGAATCCGATCTAGACGATGACTCAAGACCTGCAACCATCTTTTCGAACTCATCAAGCAAGAGTACACATGGTGACACAGCGTCCACGACACGTAGTGCAGAACGTATCTGCGCCTCACTCTCCCCAACATAGCTCCTGAATACCGCTCCTAGATCAAGTCGGTATAGTGACAATCCTAGTGCTCCAGCTATACACTTAGCTCCAAGACTCTTTCCTGTTCCTGGCAATCCTATAAGCAGGACACCTCTTGGAGGATTGATTATTCCAGATTCTTTTGCAATCGAGGTATTCTCAAAGTAACTCCTCCTTACACTAACGTAGCTCTTTAAAACATCGAAACCACCAAGATCATCCATTGTTTCATTTACTTCAATGTACTGAAGCGCCTCCGTCTTCTTTATGATCTGCCTCTTCTCCTCACGTATTAAGGAAACATCCAATTTCTTCCGTGTGACTAAAGAAAGTGCAGCCGCATTTTCTGCTCTAAATGCGGAGAGACCACGAGCATTCTCGGCAGCCTCTTGTAAATCATCTATAGATGGAATCTCATCAAGAGTTGTCCCGTACTCATCTGTTAGATTCTCAAATATTGAAGTTAGCGTCTCTTTTGATGGAAGTTGAAAATCAAGGGTGGTTACCACGTCCTGTAGTTCAGCAGGAAGATCTACGTCTGGTCCTATAATTACAATATGGCTTCCAATTGATGACAGTTCGTAGGAAGCATCTCTTAGTGTCTGTATCACATCTGGCTGCTCTAGAAAGTGTCTTAGCCCAAAGAAGAAGAACACTCTGTCTGAGTTAGAAGCATAGACACCCTTCGGTTTAATAGTAAATAAAATAGATTCACATGGTTCCTTAGCAAGCATGTGTAAGTCAGGATCTTCACCATAAGGATAGAGCCCTGTAGTTACTTTCCATACAAACGGCTTCAACCTACTTAAACCACTTCCACCCAACTCGTCCAACGACGATGTAAGTGCTCGCTCCTCCTCTATAGTTCTCAAGTGAATTACTGGATACCCTGCATCAATATAAGATGAGAACTTTCCCATCCATCCTCCTTTGGTTAAAATATCTAAAATCTTAAAGGCAGAATATCAGTTATAACTAGCTGTATCAATCATTCTATGATTGTTTCTCGTTTCCCTCTTGTAATCGTACATATCAACCATGTTGTCTCGTCAGTCGTACACGCCAAGTGCTTTGTTTATTGCAGCACCAATGGACTTATCATGTGATGTTTTCAGATTTCTTTCATCGAGCCAGTGTTGCACTGCTACTAATGCTTCAAAGAGGTCTGGAGCCGCAGCTATAAGCCGTGCATTTGAGGCGTGTTCTTCTCCTGCGGTATCGCAACAATGAAGATTCACGTAATAACTCGCCATCGCGATATGTTTTGTACTTCCATCCGGCATATCCGAATTAATTGCTGTTTTCACGTAGCTGTTATCAACCTTCCAGACACCTTTGGTATAGTTCATTAATTTCGCTCCTTTAACTTAGAAAAGCCTTCTATATATCTGGCATCCTTCGTTTTGAATATCCAATTTCAAAGGCAGCATATCAGCTATAACTAGATGTGTCAATCATTTTCTAGCCTGGCTATCAGTGAATCTATCCATATTTTATTCCTAGCCACCTCTAGCGAGAGAACCTCAAGGCGTTTTGGGTTGTCAAGGAATGTCTTGTCAGACAACATTGGAGCAATCTCGCCGTTGTTGCTAAGCATACAGAAACCCATAACTGCCAAACCCACAGCATCAGCAATGTTGTGGTCAGCAACATCTAGCCCAAAGAAGGAATTTACTGATGCAACCATGTCTGCCTTCTTTGCGTTTCCTGTCCCGGCTGTAAACTTCTTTAGTCTCTTAGGAAGAATAGACAGATAGTCAATACCAGTCCTTCTCGGAAGGGCATACTTCAACATTCCAAGAAGTTCTGTTCTCTCTACAACTTTTGCAGATGCTGAATAGCGTCCAACCATCCCATAATCCTCAACTGCAACAATATCTCCAGGAAGAAGTTTAGAAAGTACCCATTCAACAATAGTATCAGACCTTAATCTGTAATTATCCATCGCTATAGTTCGTAATGCCTCCAAATAAAACTTATTGCCATATAATGTAGCAAGTCCTGTTCTACTCAGTGATAAATCTACTCCAACAAAGCGACGTCTGGACCACGTAATGACTTCCATATCTCAACACCATCCTCTGTGAGTTCAACTGGTGCTATTGCTAATACTATGTGACCACCTGTTAGTGGAATTATCCGCCCACGTTTAAACACTAGATAAGGTACATCATTAACCCAATTTACTAGAACACCTGGATAGAGCCATCTAGCTCTAAGTAGATCAACATACCTTGAGTCATAAAAGAAGACATCCCCATCTGAAGTTGTTACCTCAAGTAAAGGTGCTGTAGCACATAGGTCTGGATGGTCTACTAGATATACCTCTTTTACCAGACTCAATACGCCTAGCTCAAGTATACTCTTATGTAAATCTGTTATATTTACCTCCCCCATAGGGAGATCAAATAATGCAACGAGTTCCTTATGGATAATCACTACATTGTCAGTCCAATAGTTAGAATTTCCTAAGAGACCTCGCGGTTCTTTGCTCATAGACCAATACTTAATATTGAATCTTCCCTTGATTGATGCTATCTCCCTTCTTGCAAAGGCAGAAAGAAAGTAAGGTATACGATATACCAATACTCTGTCAGGAACAGAGTAATATACTTTCCACAATTCCTCTAATGCTCTATGTGATGAAGGGCGCTTCCTAACCTGCATGAGTTGAACTTCATACATATTTATTGGGAACCGCCTGCGCATTAGAGCAGTAAGATCACGCCTGACTACAGCAGCATGTCGAATAATATCGCGTATCCTTACATCAACCAAGTCGTACTCATCTGGATAGTTCTCCTCAAGAGAGAACAGAGCACCATGATTCCTTAAAACATTAAGCATATTATACTCCTACGAGCATCTTGACCAACCACATGATAAGCATGTCATACACCCCTCGGAATGGATAACAGTTCCACCACATTCCTTGCATACATTACCTATGGAATCAGGAGAAACTCTACTCTTAGAGTAGAAGCGAAGAAGAACTTTTCCAACAGCATCAGGTATACTAGAAACTAGTGATGCTTTAGTATCATTGCTATCCAACAGAGTCCATATACCTTCACCACCGTTTATACCACAAAGAGTAGAAGCAATACGTTCTAGATCCGCCCCCTCTTGCAATGCGATACTTATTACCCTAGCGAGTGCTTCAAGATTGGAAGCATCAACTGAACCACATTTTCCACCATTTGTGAATACCTCAACTACACGTCCATCATCATTACAGTTTACTGTAAGATATACGTTTCCATGATTTGTAGTCACTTTGTGTGTCTTACCAGAGAGAATTATCGGCCTCTCCTTGCTCTTTTCAACCTGAAGAATTTCTCCAGCTTCAACACTTCCAAATGTGATAGGCTGCTCTGAATTTGAGCCATCACGATAGATAGTTATTCCTTTAAGATGCATCTCCCATGCTCTCATATAAATATGCATTATATCATCAACAGATGCTGACTTACGAAGATTAAGTGTAGATGATATAGCAGAAGATATGTACTCTTGTAAAGCAGCCTGCATCTGCAAACGTTCTTCTATACCTACTTCATGTGAACACACAGCAGGATAGATTGCTGAAAGTGGGAGTTCCCTCTCTAGACCAGCACATGAACCGTTATTATGTGAAATAGCACTAACAGCAGTCGTATACCAGGGCTCCTTGATGTGTAGAGATTCAAAAGAATGGGATACTATCCGCAATGTCTCATCACAATCTGTAAGTTTCTTGTCATATACAATTGAAAAGAATGGCTCTATACCCGGTGAGCAATCACAAGATATAGATGTACTTCCAGTAGGAGCTGCTGTTGTCCACTGCATATTCCTAATACCTGAATCATCTAAACGTTCAAGGAAATCCTTTGGCATTGATCGCACTGTCATAAACCGTGCTATAGCATCACGATTCCTGAAATCCTCACAAGCAGGGCATGTACCCTTCTCCGTAGCAAGTCTGAGAGATGCATCAATAGAATACTCACATAACTTCCTAGATATCTCAGATGCAATTTTTAAGGACTCACTATCACCATAACGTACTCCCTTTAGTAAAAACAGGTCAGCTAACCCCATTATCCCTAACCCAATATTTCTTCCATGCTTAGCCACATACGAGTAATCAGGTGTAGGATACCCGGAGACATCTACAATAGAATCAAGAAAGCGTACTGCTGTATATACATCATCTCTAAATTGATCTTCAAATCCAATGTCAGCATACTTTGCGACATTGATAGAACCTAAGCAACATACACCATGAGGATGCAATGGCTGCTCTCCACAAGGATTTGTACTTACTATCATTCCCAATTCTGGTATAGTATTGTCCTCATTTACTCTATCAATAAATACAATTCCTGGATCTCCAGACAACCAAGCGTTCTTACACATCTTCATGTAAAGCGACTTAGCCTTTACAGTCTTCACAATACTACCACTCTTGACACTACGAAAATTCCAATCTGCATCTTCTTTCACAGCTCTCATGAACTCAGAAGTTACTGCAACAGAAAGATTCATGGAACTCAATTCTCGGTTCAATCGCTTACAGTCAATAAAATCTTCAATATCAGGATGATCTATAAAACACATACTCATTATTGCAGCACGCCGTGTCCTACCACCACTCCGAACACATTCAGCAGTTGCGTTCAATTTCTTCATGAAGGATATAGGACCACTCGATTTTCCTCCAGTTGATAGAGCAGCATCACGTTCCCTTAGAACACCCCAATTGATCCCTATTCCAGCACCATAGCTAAAAATTATTGCTGCTTCTCTATCAAAATCCAAGATGGAACGTAAATCATCTTCAAGCCCACCAACAAAACATGCTGAGAGAATAGGATCTCCTGAAGTTACCCCAGCATTCATCAATGTTGGACTGTTTGGTCTGAATATATTACTATCCATCAAGCGTCTATATTCTTGTACATAAGTTTCACTTACAGAGTCACCTTCATACTTAGCTACATATTCTGCTACACGTTTATGTACCTGCTCTGGCGTTGTCTCTCCTAATATCTCAGAAAAATACAGCCTCCTGTAGATTGAAAGAGCATTGTATGAATAGTCATGCTCATCTTTTGAACTGCCACAAACAGTTGACGTGCGTGCAAATAGCTCTTTCCCTACTCCTGAAAATAACTTAGCTGTCATCGTGCAACTCCAAGGTCGTTTACCAGGGTATAATTGTTATTAATCCTTCATTAACTCCAGAACGTATCTCATTAGCACGAGACACCTCTTCCTCTGTTAGAAGACGTTCTAGAGACATAAAACTGTTTTCTTTATCTATAGATCCACAAACTGGGCAGCTTGTAAAAGTATTACTTTCATAAACAGTCTGAATAGATCTTATTCTTGTAACAAAAGTAGATAAACATCTACTGCAACTCCAAAGTGCACCCTTTAAGCTACGATTTAACGCATCAAGAATCTCTTCATCCAACTCGATGCACTCATCATCGCTACCTAGTTCGCGTTCTTCGAAGTTGCTATCTTCAATAATCAAAACCGCATACCTCAATACACTTTCTAAGTACTGGGCAACTCTTTGCTCTGTACCCAGTAAAGTTTGAAGATATACAGCATTTCAATGGTTCTGGAACCATACCATCCTTTACAGAGTTTGTAAACTTAATTCGCTTCTTCATAATCGAATCAACTATTTCCTTCCTCTTCTTCACCCTGAATGCCTTTGCTGGAAAGTTCTTCGCCTGATGAGCCTTTGGGATATACAAAACAATTGCACTCTCTGTATTTACCTTAACTGGCAAATTGTTATCCAACTCCATCAATAACATGTAGTCTATTACTTGATATTGATTCTGAATAAGCGGCTCTTCAAGCGTCAAGAACTTATCCCCAGCTATAGTTTTTATGTCACATATCTCAATGTTCCCCTTGGAAGTTTCAAGAAATAAGTCAACATGACCAATACCACGCACTGGCTCTTTTACTTTTATCTCGTGCTCCCTATACCTAACAGCTCTAGACAGAGCACCACAACTTGTACATCTGCTCTTTGGCTTTCTACCGAAAGTAATATCTCCACAAGCCAGGCACTCCCACCAACCAATCAAACGGTCTTTAAAAAAGCGATGTTCATTCTGCAACCAAAAGTGAACAGCATTTCCTATCTCAAATGTTGCAGCAAGTTGGAGAGATACATTCTCTGACACTTCCACATGCTCATGCAATCCTATAATCTGCTCACGAATACAAGAGTCATGAATGGAAGATGATCTGAGATAGCCAGAATAACTCCTTTTGTCACGTACACTGTTCCAATCGATAATAGAGTGTGCCAACAAAAAAGAATCTGTATCACTATTAGTTGCTGGAGACTGATTTAGTGTCCTTATGTATCGAGCAGCCATCTAGCGTCAAAACCTCCCTCCTGAAAGCTTTCAACGTATATGAACCAAGTAGAAGCATCCTGTCTTGACCGAAAATATCCAGAGCACTCCTGAACTTCTTCCTCCCACCATGCAACCATTCTCCTTTTACTTCTATAAATACACCATACTCTGGAAGAAAGAAGTCAGGAACATATACTCTATCATTATAGCCAAAGTGCATAGGTATATCGTATGGCTCGTAACAACATTCTAATCCACGAGATAGAACTAATGTCTCAGCAACAAGTATCTCAAAGTAGGATCTGAATGAGCAATTGAGCTTTACTGAATAGCACAACGGATCAAACCCTACACAACTAGCTCCGTTTCTTCTACGTATTATTCCTTTCCTCTCAAGTAGCTTCGTATCCAATACCTTTGACTGTCTTATCAACTTCACCATACAATCTATGGAGCAAAATACATTAGTTCCTGAACCTAGAAGTTTCGAGTTTGTCCTAGACATACTAAACCATGATCCACATACAGAACAAGAACGTTCTGACATTAGTGATCTTCCAGTGCTTCTTGAGCTCGTAATTTAGCAGCTAACAGAACACGAGAACCACTCTCTT